>Ga0214192_1000636_pt1 | contig 21343 bp, 31 predicted proteins | sample TroBogEpilimnion_44_FD_153030 | JGI IMG/M metagenome (GOLD analysis project Ga0214192, IMG submission 153030) | Freshwater microbial communities from Trout Bog Lake, WI - 29JUL2008 epilimnion | ecosystem: Environmental > Aquatic > Freshwater > Lake > Epilimnion/Euphotic zone | place: Trout Bog... | reverse complement strand
CAACAGCAACAGGAGCAGGATCAACAGCGACAACAGGTGCAGGAGTCTCAACGGGTGCTGGAAGATAGCTTTCTAAACCATTGATGATATCCAAAAGTTTATCTTCAACGTGACCGTTTGACATAAGTTGGTGTGTTGCTCTAGTGTCTAATTCGTCGATTAGATACTCAAGATTGTTCTGGATGAAATCAGGTAAGCTCATTTTGACGCCCTCATGTTGTCGATTAAGTTAGGATACGGTCTGCCCGCTTTCTTCGCCATAGCCTTTGCCTCAGCTTTCTTGGCGGGACTTAATTTTTTGTGTTTCTTGGCTGGATTAGGGGTATCCCACACTTTGCCACCACGTTTATACATGTCAACCGTGTTAGGGTCGTCTTTGCGATGAATGATCTTTTTACCCGGCATTTTTGACGGGTTGATGACCCCCATGCCACGGCTGGCTCTCATTTTGTATAGCCCCCGCCACAGTACCTTGTGTGACCACGTTTGGCAATACCATCAGCACGCTTAGATGCAGAGGCCATTCCACCCTTTTTATAGGCTTGGTCTGGGTTCTTAGCAGAGTACTTTTTGAAATCTTCGTCTTCTTTAATAGCTCTTTGATCAGAAGGAGACATATAGCTGTCGCTATTTCTCTTGTTCATTTCAGCGGCAGTGGGACCGCCTTGTTTACCGCGACCAGCACCAGCGTTTGAGGAGCCTGTAACTGTGACGTTATTACCATCACGAGTTGTACTAAGCCCATGCTTTTTAAAACTGCTATCGATTTGATCCATTATTCCAGTCATTCCATCAGCCATGATTTACCTCATTTTGCATTTGGTGTGGCCTTTGGTAGCAATACCATCAGCACGTTTAGAAGCATTTGGTCTGGAAGTCATACCGCCAGAAGCCATCTTTTTGGGTTTGTGCGCAGGTTTAGCTTTGGCTTTTGGTTTGACTTTACCGCCTTTTTTCATACCGCCTTCAAACGAAGCTTCAGCAAGTTTCTTTTTAAACGCAGCAACTTCAGCAGGGTTCAAGCCTTCGGCAGCTCTACGAGCTTCTTGTTGGGCGTTGTAGGCTCTTTGAACACGTCCAGCAGTAGCTGCTTCAGTAGCCATGTTGCCAATACCTGAAAGCCTTCCAGCTGCGCCCATAGCACCCAATGCGTTGGTTACATTCCTGCCTAACTCAGTACTATCTGCGCGTTGACCACCTTGAGGAGCTTGTACAGATTGACCTGGGATAGCATCAGCGCCGTAACGAGCGCCTTGGTTATAAGTAATAGGCCCAGTTGCGGCCCTACCTTGACTGGGATAAACAGGTTGAGCAGGTCTACCTTGCCCGGGATACGACGCAGTTAAAGCCTGCGCATCAGCAGGACTCATTGGTCTAACCCTAGCTGGGGCTTGTACAGGTCGTTGTGCAGCTTGCGGTCTATTGACAGCATTTGCATATGCTTGTTGACCTGCGGTCTGAGTACCCCATTGACTCTCGTCGTCCATAGGAGCAGCAGGAGCCTGCGCTGAAGGTGCAGGTGTAGATGGTTGACTGTAATCAGTCACCGGAACTTTAGAACCGTCTTGCTTTTGGCTCATCAAATAGCCCAAAGCTCCTAATGCTGCTAATCCAGCTACGTCTCCTGGTCTTGCCATGATTGGCTCCTACTTGTGATCGTGATGCTTCATGTGGTGCTCGACGTGATCATGGTGGTGCTTAACGTGACCGCCATGTTTGTATCCATCGTGGTGAGCCATGTGTTTAGCAACGTGCTCATGGTGATGAATATGACCACCTTCAGCGTGATGGCTACCATGATGTTTCATATGGTGCTCAATGTGCTCGTGGTGATGTTTGACGTGACCGCCATGCTTCATTCCATGAATGTGGCCGTGCTCCTCGGGATGAGGATGTTGAGCATGATGCAACTCGGTTTTACCGTGATGCTTAGTTCCACCACTATGGAAAGGATGCTTGTGGTCAGCAATGTGATCGTGATGTTTCATGATTGATCCTTTTTAGCAAGCTTTTCCGCCGCGTTTCATACCCAAGGGTTTTCCACCACTCATCTTCTCTTCTAGAGCACGAGTGTGTCCTTTTTTCTGGATGGTGTGTTCGCCGTGTTTGAGCTTACCGCCCACTTCGGCTTTACCCATCTTGGCAGTGGTGATGCCAGATTTCTCTTCAACACCGTGTTTGCCAGTGGTCATTCCACCAGAAGCCATCTTCTTGACGTGACCACCGTGTTTCATCGCCTCTTTCAAGTGATGATGCGCCATCTTCATGTGATGTGCGTGCATTTCATGCTTTTCCATAATTCCACCTCTTTTAAATGGTGCCGCAGCACCGTGGTCGGTCTTTGGCTTGTTAACACCTTGGAGATCCGCACGGCCTGAACCGAACTTCATCCCCTTGCTTGCTTCACTAAAATCAGCACCCACGGACTGCGGAATGCCTACCTTCTTTGCGAACGCAGGGTTATGAGCCACCGCATCCATCAAATGCTTTTGTTTAAGACTTGTCGCTGGCATCGTTTACCTTTCGACCTGTTAATTCTCTAACTGTATCGGTTTCCCAAATGCGGATACCCATCCAAATGACGGTAAAGATACCGCCAATAAGCCCCACAATCGGAGGAAACCACTGCATAAAGCCGCTTAGTCCTACGACTACCGCAGCTCCATCAGCCATTGTTTTTGCGTCATGTGAGTCCATTTAACACTTCCATGCTCTGAGAGATTTGTTAATCCTGCTGTTTGGATCTTTTGCCGTCTTCTCTGATGTTAACTTGGCTTTCATTCCAGACATTCTTGCGCAAAAGGATTTTTTCCTTGATCCGCCCTCGGGTTGGGGAGGCTTTAAATTCATCCCCTCCTTCTTTGCGGATGCCCGACCTTTGGCGTTTAAGCCGCCGTTCGGATTCTTCCCTTCCTTGCGCTGCCATGCGGGTGACTTAGCCATGATCTTATGAATATAAAACAGTCACCGAACCAACGTTCGACAACGTAGCATACACATTGGTGTTGAACAACAATCCTTCGGCTGGGAACCACAAATAGGTGGGCTGTGTTGCAGACGCCACCGTATTCAAAGTCATACGCTTAGTACCGGAAGAACCGTTGTCGTAGAAGGTAACAGTACCGGCAGTACCGCTAGGGATGATGTACACAGCCCTAATTCTGGTTCTGCCAAGGTTGTTAGCCAATTGATCCTGAACTTGCCCACTCGTTGTGAGGGGCAAACTCGCTAGGATATCGGTTTGCATTGTCATAACTAATCTCCTTTAGTTGAGACTAATTAATCAAAGTTACCGTAGGGGTAAGTTGTAGTTGTACCAATGTTTCCATCAGGCTGTGTATACCGCACAGTCAAGTACAAAGTACCAGCCGTAGGAGCAGGAGTACCTGTACCTGTAATCACCAAAGTCATCACAACTTGTGAGAATGTAGCTGGCTCAATTGTACCTGTGGGGTTGGTAAAGTCAGCAGTAGTTGCTTGGATATTGGTCAACTGTGTACCAGTGAAAGTTGTAGAGTAACGACCAGCTACCAACACGTTTGTTGTAGCAGTCAAAGTTACTGAACCGTACTGAGTACCGTTGAATTGATTACCAATGTTTACTACGCCAGCAGTGATTGTAGAACCACCTGTGATACCTGTACCGATATCAACCAAGAAGTCATTGATCTGTGAGCCTGTGGGCAAATAGAACACAGCACCGCGATACACGGTTGTAGCTGCGTCAGCAGTAATGGTTGCGGCTGTGGGAGGATATACAGAACTAGAGTTCGTATAAACAACAGCATTAACGTTGGGGATCAAATTTCCATTGACAAACTGACCAGAACCACCGGCATAACCAGCAGTACCGTTTCCGCCAGTGTTGGCGAAATTCATGTCAATGTTTTGAGCGAGGTCGGTATAACCTACGTCGCGGATAGGGCCAAATCTATTTGAGCCAGATAGAATCGGGCCGGAGAACGTGGAACGTGCCATGATAATTCCTTTGCAATAAGTAGCATACCAATTGATTGCACATGACCCCTAGGCGGGCTGGCGGTATGCGTAAAGTCCTAGATGTTTTTAATATACACTACTTTAAATTAAAGTCAAGGGGTAAATTTTGTTTGTTTTTTCATATTTTCTACGCCCTTAATAATTTGTAAATTTGAAGGTACATGTAAACCAGAAACAATTTTCCCTCGTAATGGAATGATATGGTCAACATGCCAAGATTCGCCTGATTCCCGGGTACGCATAGCAGCCACTTGATAAATACACTGTATTTTTAAAATGTCAAAAGGAGTTAGCCATGATGGTGTTCTTTGCAATTTAGCGGTTCGGCGCCTACTATTTTTTGCCGCTGCTTTTCCTGGATTTGCTTTGTCCCAAGCCAAACTAGCTTTTTTCTGTTTATCTGGATTATTTTTATACCGTTCGGCAGTAGCAGCTTTTATTTTATCTGGGTTTGCTGCGGCCCAAGCAGCCCAAGCAGCTCTCGCTTTTTCTAAATTAGCTTTGCGCCATTTAGCATTTGCAGCTTTTTTCTTTTCAGGATCTTTTGTAGTCATATGTATTTATAACATAAAAAGGGGCCCCGAAGGGCCCCGATTTATCAGAATGAACCTGAAGAACCCCAGATTCCGAGGGGATCAGACCATCCGAAGGAATAACGCTCTCTAGCTTTATAGCGAACGTTTCCAGTGTCAAAGTCTCCATCCATTGACTGAGCCAAGGGAGTACGCACAAAGTGCTTCAATCCGTTTGGTACGTCAGTGGTCAAGAACCAAGCGTTGGGATCTGTCAAGAAGTGGTTGACAGTGTAACCCTCTGGGATTGCGCCCATTTGCTTGATAGCGTTGATGTCGTTGTTTGTGGTAGCGACGCGGAGTTCGGTATCCAACAAACGTTTTGCAACGAACATCAATTGTGGAGGAATAATCAACTTCTTGGGCTTTGCAGCGATCAAGAGTCCACGCTCGTCTGTCCAAGCAGCGATTTGAATAACGGCGGCTTCAATAGAAGTCTCGTTCAAATCAACTTGGGTAGAAGGAGTGTTGGAGTTGGTTCCACCATTCACCAAGGGGTGAGAGTAGTTAAACAAAGACACGCCATCGCCGCCAACATAGCTAGAGTTGAAGCCGTTGTTCAATACGGCAGCAGCCTTAACTTGCTTGGTATAGGCCATCGCACGAGCCAAGCCTTTGGTGTAACGACCAGACAAGCTGTCGTACAAGTTATCTTCAATCGCCTCTTCAGTGATTGAGAAACCCAAAGCAATGGTTTCGTGGTTATAGCGAGTTGTCCATGCCTCTTGAGCATTGTCATAAGCGATGGCTGTACCCTCGTTTTTGACTGGTGCTGCTGAGAAGCCAGACAGTTTTGTTTCTTCCTCGAATGAACGCTCAGAGGTCTCTGTTTCGTAGATCTCTTTGTGCTCTTCGCCATAACGTGCATACTCTAAACCGAACAAAGCGTTCAAGCCTGGGAGCAGCTCTTTCAATAGTTGTGCGCGTGAAATAGCCATTTGTTAGCTCCTTAATTAAACGCCAGTAGCGTTGAAGTAGCTATGGAAACCAAAGTTCCAAGTTACCAACACTTCGGGATAGCCAGTGAATGTAAACGCTATAGCTGTAGATTGAGCCGATGCAACTGCACGGTTAATCGTTACTGCTGTTCCGTTTACTGCGGTTACATAGGTATTGCTACCAGCTGTAATGCCAGGACCAGAAACTGCCATTCCGGGCCAAATTGCAGAGTTAGACGCAGACAATGTGATTGTCGTTGAAGAACTCGTAGCATTTTGAACCACGCTCACAGCTGTATCAGGGACAACACCCACGATACGGAAAGGAGCACCGGAAGTCAAAGGAGTAGTGGCAGATCCAGATGACTGAGAAATAGCAGAAGCTGCAAGAGCCACGCCACCAGCAGAGTCACCAGTAGTGGTAGAACCACCAGGGCCTGTGTAGAACACGTTAGCACCAACGTATGCTGGGTTAGCATAGAGGATCGTAGAGCTTTGTGCAGAGCCGCCTTGAACGACAGCAGTGCGGAACACAGCTTGGGGATCATCTACAACATAACCGATAGCGTCGGTAGCTGCTGTGCTAGCTTGCCAATATTGGTAACGATTCTTACCATAGATTGGGCCGCCAGTTGAAGAGTATTCACAACCAACAAAAATACCAATGGTACCAGCTTGAGCTGATGTGCTGTTGTATGCAAGTTGTGTGGGAGTGATACAGCCAATGTTATTGCCTGTACCGATGTCAACAACGTCACCGTTGAAGATTGAAGTGCCGTAACCGTTTAGGATAGGGAACATGCGAGTAGAACCCGCAAATACTCTACCACCAATCAGGTTAACAGGCTTCAGGCCGTAAGGGGCCGAAACGATAGGATATGCCATGTTAATTCCTTAAAATTTAAGAACCAGAACCGAACGTAACCCTACTCTCCCTTTGTTTGAACAAAGGCATACGAGGATCAGCGTCCTTCATGAAAGTGTTATCCACGGAGTCCATCTGGGCTTGGTTTTGATTGGCGTAATATTTCGCACGCTGATCAAGAAACTCAGTAGGAATACGGCATAACACCAAGCCACCAATTTCAATGTTGCCTTTAAAGCGACCTTCAGTTGGGGTGTGCATCATTAACTCAGGATACTCTTCTGCTTTGCAGAACTCATACCCTTCACGAAGTTTGGAAGAAATATTGCTGGCATCTGACTGCCCGCCATAGCTGATACGAATGTAACGGTGTTTCCAACCGGGACGTTCGTCAGGCATTGGTAAAGTCTCGGGCGGTTTCCACGCCTCGGGTCTCATTGATACCTTACGAGTTTCCATCTCGCGACTTAATCTACCTTGTGTTTCAGCCATTTTTATTCTCCATTCCTAAGTAAAGCAACCTGTTTAGCGTACAACTCCAAAGGCACCCCAAGACGTTTCGCAATGTTCGCTTGTGATGTCTTCAACTTGATACGACCAGGCGGTGTGCTACGCGTAGCGGGTGCTACGACATTAGCAGGTCTAGTTGTTGCACGGCGTGGATTATCATCCTCGTCCGGTTCAGCTCTTCTTCTTAGAGGCGGCTCGTCATCCTCATCGCTCTGAAAATATTCAGGAAATCTTTTGCGCATCGTTTTATCGATGGTGTCAAAGTACTCGGGAGTACCTATGTAGGACTGACCATACTCTTTGGCAAGTTTCTTGTCAAGCCCCATTGCCAAACTTGTCATTTCATCGTCTTTCATGAACCAGTCGTTGTTTCTTTTCAGCCACTTCTCAGTCTCTGGCTGAAGCTTTGGCTTGGGTTGCGCTTGGTTCATCTGTGGTACAGACACGTCAACTTCGTTGGTTTTGACCGTTACAGTCTTGAGATTTTTTACTTTCTCAACTTCAACAGTCGCCCTTGCGATAGCTTCTTGTGCGGCAATGATCGCTTCAGTATCAGCGCTTTCATACGCTTTCCTGTAGTTATCTTTTGCGATATCCAAAGCTCTTTGGGCAGAAGTCTTGCTCTGTTCGGCAAGGATTTTTCCACCTTCGCTGAGTTGTGCCTGAAGCCGTTTATTCTCTTCGTACACCTGACGCGCAAATTCTTCAGCTGCCTCGCGTTCCCGCAAAGCTTCTTCTTTTGCACGACGCTCATCGTGATAACCCTTGGTGAAACGCTTGATGCGTTTCTGCACCTTCTCGTCGTAGGACTCCAACTCTTCGTCGGTTACTTCCTCAACTGGCGCCGCCATAGGCTTGCGACCACGGTCTTCGGGTGGTGTATCGTCTTCGATCTCTACTTCGAATTTATTCTCTTTGTCTTCTTCAGACTTATCTATCTCATCGGGAAATTTAAATCCAGACATAATTTACTCCTTAAGCAGCACGGGTGATTCCGCGCGGATCTTCAACAACAGCCTCTACATGCTCGTCATAAATGATTCTGAACTCGCGTCCATGAATCTTTAAACGGGTACCTGTATTGGGACGCACGATAACGAAATCCCCAATCTTGCAGCGTGGGCCACTTGGGAATCTTTTCTCGTCTTTATAGGCTTCGGGGCCCATCTTGATCACAAAAAGTACAGGGGTCAACATCTCTTCACGCCAGATTTCTCCGCTTGATTTAATGATTCCACTCTCGCTTTCTGCGTACTCTTCCATCGCTTCAGGAACTACTGTTAGTAGCATGAAACCCTGTGGGTCAGGAATCTGTTTCGCTTTCTGTTCTGCACTCGTATTGAGGATGCCAGAAAGGTCTACAGCGCTTATATCAAACTCACTCATCGGCTAACTCCATTCGTTGCACAAGGTCTTTGACAATGGATTCTGCATGAGTTAGACCCCGGATAACTCCACAGACGTGACGGTACTCGTCAAACGTTTTTGCTCCTCCTCCAGCGAGGAAGGTGATTTGATCATCTCTGAGTTTGTCGTACTCAGTGATTAAGTGATTTAATAATTTGTCGTTCAAGCTGTTTCCTCTAGTTTTGTATAAGTAATAGGGTCCATATTGGCATATTTAGCCCACACTCTGATATAGTTACATTCAGCTCTTTGGGTACAAGTTTCACATTTTGCATTTGATTTACTTTGATTTTTGCCATGCCATCTATGCTTGTACAGCACCACAGGGACGTGAATAAACGGGTATTTTTCTGCAATCTGCATGAATAAATCACCATCTTCACAAGCGCTTTTTAACCTATCGTTGTATCCTTCAATATAATCATGTACCTCATTGCGATACATACCGAAATGGCGCCAACCAAACCAAGCAAGGTTATCTTCTGGTTCCCTATTCTTTACATAATCAATAATTTTGCTGTCCCCGTCGATATACACACTATCTGACTGGGCCAACATAGCTGTTGGGTTGCTATTTAAATATTCAACCATTGTTGCAACTGAATACGGAAACAATATGTCATCGCCATCTAAATGCGATACATAATCTCCCATTGCTTTGCTATGAGCAATCTTCCTATTCTTTGGTATACCTAAGTTTTTCTCGTTGCGGTATACCTTAATGCGGTCATCTTTCTCAGACAACTTCTGGGCTAGTTCCCACGCCCCATCCGTTGATCCATCATCACTGATGATCAGTTCCCAGTTTGAATAGGTTTGACCCAACACACTGTCAATAGCAGTTTTTAAATACTGCACATTGTTATAACTGATCATCAGTATGGACACTAAAGGTTCCGTCATTTATTGGGTTTCCCTTGTTGTTTATTCTTCATCGTGTTCTGTAGTATGGTCGCTGTTCTGTTGTGCGCCATCTCAGCTCTATGCTTGGCGATGTCAACGCCCAGACGTGTGCTGTCCATCATGTGCTGCTTGTGCACCTTGTCTTTCTGCGCCGCTGCCGTAGCCCCGACCTGCATCGCTGCGATCTGTTTCTGTGCCTCGATGCGTGCTGCTTCAAGCTGCAACTGCTGTGCTTTGGCTGCTGCCTCTGCTTGCTGTTTCTGCGCTTTGAGTTGTAAGTCCTGGGCCTTGAGCTGCAACTCTTGTTGCTGCATCTGTACGATGGGGTCCTGCATCTGTTGTTGTGCCTGTTGTTGAGCAGCTTGCTGCTGTCCTTGTTGAGCCATCTGCGTACTGGCTTGAGCAATCATGATGGCGATCTGATTGGCTTGTTCTGGAGAGATGTTCTCCTCATTGCTGTCGTAGTCATCACTGTCTTGGCCTGGCAACTGTATGCCAGTCATAGACTGGACCTGCACGCGATACTGCATCGCGATGTGTTCAGTGATGTGGGCTTGTATCGCCCCCACGATCTGCTGCATCATCGGGTTCTGCTGCAACATCATCATGATCGTTGGGTTCTGAATGATGGACTGGTGAGCCGCAATGTGTGCGTTGTGGTTCTGCTCAATGAATGCCTTGACAGGCTTCTTCATGGTGAGCAAGTTCTCATTCTCTGTCGCAGGATCAGTGGGTCTCTCGTCCTCTTCTGTAGGCACAAGCTTGGCTGCGTTCTTCACACCCAAGACCTCAATCATCTGGCGATGTAAGAGTGGTAAGTCATAGAGCTGCGGAGCAGACTGAGACAACTGCAACACAGCCTGATACGTCACAATCTTCTGAGCCATTGTCGCCGCGTTGGGATCACTGACAGGGATTACCTCCACCATGTCATAGTCACTGCGCTTGGCTTTTCTATCACCCTCTTCTGGGTCATAGCTATAGTCATCAGGTGTGTAGTCAGCAATGATATTCTTGAGTAACTTAAACTCTATCTTCATCGCATAGTGAATACGGGCTTGCACCGCACCCATCACCTTCAGTGTTCTCTCTAGGATGGCAAGTGTTGTACCCACGGGAGTCTGTGCAGACATATCCGATACAGACATGTCTCCAGATGAAGCGAACGCTTTGCCCTCTTGAACAATGTTCTCAAACAAAGCAAAGAGTACTTGGCTTGGTTCTTTGTAAGGTAGTGGCAGGATGTTATCTCTGATCGAACCACTGGGGACGTCAACGTCTCTGAACTCTCCGGGAGCTATCGGTGTGTCATCGCCTTTAACACGCAGCCCACGCGATTTAAGACCCCCCGGCAAATTTGATAGAGTTCCAGCGTCAACCAACTGACGGATAAGCATAGTAGCAGACTTAGCGTACCCACCGATAAGATGGATAAGACCGTACCCATAAAACCCAAATCCTGGTATGTATTGGTAGTGTACAAAGTGGTCCCTCTTAATGTGAAGTGGATCGTCTTGGTACCAGTTCCGTCTGATTGACAATACTTTTGAGGTACCTTTCTCAATACTCACAATATACGGCAAATGAATGCCTGTGGGAATACCTTTTTTGTCTACATGCTCAAACCCATTGAGGTCCAAGTTGACCTGCATCTCAAGGATGCGGTATCTGTCGTCCTGAATTGCTGACATGCCCTGCTCTTGGGCCTTCTGTCTCTCAATATCGTCCAACTCATGTGAGGGTTCGCCCAAGTCTACGTCTCTATAAAACCCTGCCACCATCAATTTCATTAACTCATTCTTCGTACGACGCATGACATGAGTGACGCGATCAGCAGAAGATAGGCTAGATGCACCGTAAGGAACAACAATATCTTCAGCAGGAACGAACATAGCGACTTGTCGACCTTTACTGGGGTCATAATAGACTTTCTTGAACGCTGAACCAGCTAATGGGAGGTTCCAAAGCAACTTCTCATGCTCTGGACGGTACTCAGGCATCACTTCAGTGAGCTGATAGTTCATATCTGCCTTGACACGGGCTGCTGCGTCCTCTTTTTCGACCGTATCTTTGCCAATAATCTGTGTTTTGACGGGTCCAGCGGCTGGAAACGTCTCCATCATGCCTTCAGACTGGAATCTGACCACAGATTCAGTCAACATGGGGTGGAAAACACCACATGCGCCGTTCCAAGGCTCAGTTCTTTCCTCATATTTCAACCCAAGCAGCTTCAAACCATCAACATAAGTCTGTATCCAGTCTTTTCTATCGCCGTTGTCCTTGGTAAAGTCCTCAATCAGCTCACTTGCCAAGCTATCAAGCTCCGATTCATCCATGAAATCGGCTAAATTGGCATCAAAATCCTCGCCTGAGTCCTTATATTTCTGTGGTTCTAGGTCAATCTCGATGTCACCCATGTTCATATGAACACTCTCAGGGTCTTCAATCTCGATCTCTATGGGATTACCGTCGTCCATGCCCATGCCCATAGGCGCCTGATACAATGCTTTGTCGATATTCGTTGCCATCTTGTGTCCTTAAACGGTGTAATACCCTTGGTTACGTTTGCTTCTGAACATCTGAATCGGATCAGGTTCATCTGTGGGCAGCTTGATGAAGCCGCCCTGCCTAAATCTAATCAATGCCAGTGTTGTTGAGTCAACCAAGTCATCGTTGGTACCACTTGGGAAGTCATTACATTCCTCAATAACTTCTTTTGCCCAGCGTCTATTGGGGGCCCAGACGATCCCACTCGCAAACAAATCCGATACAGCATTGACCCTGGCTATCTTATCCTGCCCTTTACCCGGTGTAAACTCCCCAACGGGGATACCCATCCGCCTAAACTCTTGGTAAAGAGATGACCCGTTTGACTTCTTCTCTATTAAGAACGCATCAGGCTGCCACTCTTTATACTCCTCTAGCGTTAGCCTCTTCAAGTCTGGATACTCCATCCTCTTCTTGATCGAGTTCAATAGAATGATGTTGTAGTTGTTGGTCTCTTCATTGAAGAAAACCCCCCACGTTGTCAAGGCGTTGTAGTCAGCTCTGTTGTTGGCCTCTTGCGCGGCGTCCAGTGACATGATGGTGAACTCACACATCGGTGGGTCGTCCTTGTCCCATATCTGCCACCACTCTCTCTTTATTAGAGCGCCCTCTTCTGACACAGGGTTCTGCATGTACTGGGCTTGCCAATACCTTGGGTCCATACCCGCCTTCTTGGAGAGCAATTCTTCTATTGACCAGAAGTCTCCCCATAGCGGCTTGTCGTTCAAGATGGCAGGGAACTCTACAACTTCCCAAGGATCAACGTCCTCTTCCTTCTCCATCTGACTCAATATCTGCCCTGTCAAATCCAACTTAGACCAACGGGTCATCACAATAATGATTGCACCACCAGGCATAAGGCGCTGCAAAGGGCCAGACTGGAACCACTCCCAAGCAGGAAGAAAAACATCCGGTCTGCCAGTTTTGGCCTCTTGCTCGGAATGAGGGTCATCAATAATGAAGAGATCAGCGCCCCGACCAGCGAGAGCACCGCCAACGCCAATAGCAAAGTACTCACCATTAAAATTAGTCCCCCAGCGTGACGCCGACTTCGAGTCAGCTTGCAGTTCTACATTTGGGAACACATCTTTATATTGATCTGATCCCACCAGATTCCTAACGCGCCGTCCGAAGTTCACCGCCAGATCCGCCGTGTGGGAGGACATGATGATCTTCTTATGTGGATACTTGCCCAAGAACCACGCTGGGGCAAGATAAGAAATCATTTCGGATTTGCCGTGCCTTGGTGCAATATTGACGATAACCCTTTTCTTTCGACCCGCTGCGATCTCTTCAAATATCTTCGCCAGACGTTTGTGGTGGGGGCCGACTTTGTACCCTGGATATACATGATCAATGAACGTGAGAAAATCATCCTTGCCAACCTCCTGAGTTGACTCAGCATACCATTTTTTCACTAAATCTTTAGCCTTGCGTTTCTCCTCGTCCTGCATGAACGGGATTTTTTCTTGAATAGCTTTTATCTGTTCAAGTTTAAGGCGCATGTATTACTTTCGCTTGAACGTTGATCGTTCTGCTTTCTAGCTTAGACAGCATCTCAAAAAGTTCGTTCTCAACTTCTTCAATAGACTGATGCTTAATAGTAGTCTCTGTGCGTTTCTTGAATGCATCGACACCATCGACTTCCCCTAAAGCGCGTAATGCTTGCATCCTAATTTTAGGATCGGGGCTTGTGGTTTCTGCTACTAAATTATTAACCACATACTTCTTTAACTCGGCTAGGTCTTTGACAAGATAAGAATCGTGTTGCGCGACCATACCGGCGAGGTATGCAATTGTGGGGCTAGAGTAGGTTGCGATCTGCGCTGCTGCATCAGGTTTTGATAATACATTTTGTACAGCGTGACGAGCCACATCTTTTTCATTTTCGGTGGGTTCAATTGGATTGCCAGTTAAGTCTGAAATCATCTTAACTGTCCTAGCCCTCATGTCTAACTCTTCTTGAGGAGAAAGCTCGGGCATAGCTTCTAGGGCAGAAGCTGGAATTGGAATATCGGAATCGATTTCTGGAACGAGTTCTATCATGGGAGGAAAGGAGGCACTCCGTAGTTTACACATATTATATACAGAGTTTTGGTTCCATCAAGGGGGGTGTTTCTAATATTTGAAAAAATAATGGGCTATTTGTATAAATCTTGGGGTATGGGGGGCAGATGGGACCCAATCCAAAAAGCGGGGGGTGGGGGTGGCGGGGGGCGGTAGGGGGCGGGAAAGTGTCAAGTTATGCTATAATTCAATCACATCACAGCGATCCTGTTGTGATGCGATAGAAGTTCATTAACACAGAAAGGGAAACGCTATGCAAAGCAGAGCAACAAAAGCCTACGAACAGGCAATCGAAAATGAAAACCGTTCAGTGGCTCATGCCACACGAAACCTAAACGTCTTAAAGGTCAACCGCAAGATGATCGGCAAAGTGCTCAGATCGCTAGACAAGTTAATTAGTGGCGACGATCGTATGTACTTGATGGCAAACAACAGTTTGCCTCACGTTTACATCTCGATGCATGACCTAGAGTCCTTCAAGGACGATAGGTTGATGAGAGTTCTAGACCATCTCGCAGAGACAATGGACGACATGAAGACCGAAGACTGGGCCGCATCCATCAACAGGGATTATCGGTTCACTTCAAGCACTCACTCAGCGGTTGTCAGCGCTTATGTGAAGAGCGACAGTCCAACTTGCCGTAAGGTTTTAGTTGGTACGGAACTACAGACTGTTGAGAAATTCGAAATAGTCTGCGACTAATCAGTCAACAGGGGAGTGACAGTCCCCTGTCTTATTTAACTTCAGGAGAACAATATGACAGCAAACGAACTAGCACATATGATTCACAACCCATTGTTTGGAGATTGTGATGAACTTAAAGACGCATATGAATATGTAGTAGAAATCGCAAAGGCCAGTGAGAACCCAACCGCAGTACTAACAGCGGTCCATGTGTTAATGAACACACTGGCTATAGAACTAGAAAGGATGGACTAACATGACGGCAGGCCAGATCAACATCTGGCGTGCCCATGTGCGGTGCGCCATGTTTGACGCTCAGACCAATGGCAGTGAGTTCAGCTTGTTGCCTCCGTGGTATTTCCACTGATCATTGGGAGGCTAGTCCTCCCTTTGATACCAGTTATGTGTCGCCGCGCGTAGATGGGCGTGCGAGTCCGAGCGCGTAGGCTTGCCCTTAAATAAGCCGTCGGGTAGACCCGATGTCAATAGTGTGTGCTATAATTCTCTTACGCCATCAATCATGGTGGCGTATTTTTGTTCATTAAAACTGAAAGGCTAATTATGCAAAGCAAAGTAAAAACCCCAATAGCTAAAGCTATACCATCTCTTGAAGTTTCATCTATTGTTTCATTGGAGGACGCGGGATATAAGACCGCATCTAATCTTGATGGTAATTACTCTATCGCGAGATTTGTAATGTCTCAAGATTCTAAGTTTCCTAATGAAATTACAGAGGAAACTAAGCGTAGTTTGTATGTAGGTTTTCAACGTAAAAACAATGAAAACGTAGGTAATAAGTATTTTTACTATAGTGAAACTGATTTAATACCTATTAAAGCATTGGAGGACGCGCCCAAGGGTAAACCTACAATTAACGTCACTGTTGATTATGCTCTCTCATTGTCAACGTATGATTTTGGCAAATTACGGGAAACCGATAAAGCCTTGCATACTGTAGTTAAAGAGAGACGCGAGGCTTTTTCCAAGTATGCAAGTGAATGTCTTAAATCATTAGCATCATGCGCTAATAAAATCTTAAACGGTGATAAACCTAAAGAGAGAAAGCCCAATGATAATTTTAGGCAAGCGATAGAGAAAATCTTTAATGGTGATGGTGTTAAAAATGGAGGCTTAGACAAGAAAGTAAAACTCTCTGTTTCCAATGGTGATGTTACAGCCGACGAAGTAATGTATCGCATGGCTAAAGAGGCTTTCTTTAAGGTATACACTAAAAAGTAATTAGCTAAGTACTTACCCCTAGTCAGAAATGGCTAGGGGTTTTTTTTCGTCCAAAATTTTTTGATACCAGTTATTTGTCGTCGCGCGTGTCTGCGTGTGTGCTCAGCTAGGCTTTGCTTAAATAAGACTTCGGGTCGACCCGAAGTTCCAAGATTCCAACACGACTGGAATATTGGAATCACGTTTTGGAATATTGGAATCAGAGTTCTTTTTCCTGTTTGCTTAGAAGAAGTCCTGAGCGCAAGCGTGTGCGCAAAGTTCCAATTCGCGTGTACGCTGAAAGTATTCAATTCTGAAAAAGTGTAAAGTCGTTCCAATTTCGGAGAAAAAATTGGAACCGCGTAAGTGCTTGATTTTAAAGGGAAAAATGGTGTTTTTGACCAAATTATTCCAAAATTCCAGTCAAAAAAAAGTAGGGCGGACTTTGAGAGCATATCTGTTCTCTCGTCTCTTTTTCGTGGTGCAACTTTCTGCTAAACAAAACTCCCCTAATAGCATATTTCCCCCTCCAAGACAAAACACCTCCAATCCAGACGTTCACTAAATATTTATTGGAATATTGGAATATATATAAATATATAATATATTAGTATTATTATTTAATAATAAAAACAAAGAAAACACTCAAAAAACTAAACCATTATTACTACTTTTTTCATCATTCCAATATTCCAGTCCCTTATTCCAAGTTCCAATTTTTTTGGACAAACTTGACATTCGTCCATAAACCCCTACCATAAAGTGTCAAGTTGTGATACAATGGATTCGTTGGTCAGAGAAGACTTTGATCAACGTCTTAATTAACCCATCGGGTCTACCCGAATTCAACAGGAGAGAATCATGCAAGCAAACTTTGTTATATCCCCACGCATCATGCGCAAAGCAAAGCGCTACGTTCCAACTATTCCCACTATGGACAAAGCAATCATTAATGGATCAGTCGATCAATTCATTGTGGACTACAACACATTCAAGTCATTCGACGGCGATGCTGAATACTATCGCATCAACGTATGCGACCCCGATTTCAATTTCGATGAGTTTCATGATGAGCAAACGCTGGAAAGCGATTGTGAATCGTGCGGATTGCGGATCATCGAATCGGACTCACCCGACGGCTTAATTACCGACGAGGACGATGAGTTCCAAGATATGCTCTTGTGCGAACTTGAGTATCAATTAAACAATCAATAAAGGAAATATGATGAGACACTTCAAATTCGTAGCGAAAACTCCGCTATTAAACAGAATGACAACACCACTAAAACATATGATCAGAGCATTGAAACCATATAAGCGCGATCTAAAACGATCATCTGTATATGCCTACAAGTATGAACTAGAACTTGAGCGACTATCAGGCAAAAGCAATAGAAGAATACCAATAGGTTTTATTAGGGCGTGTTGGCATAAACACTACTTCGCAGGGTGCTACACAGGCGCAGAGAACGATTAAACAATCAATAAAGGATCAATCATGGAAGTCTATTTAATGAGAATGTCTCAGGCAGAGATCAATGCGCTTAACGATGTGGTGAGCTATGTGCTCGACACAGAAGCGGACTCTTACGAACACGAGTTGCGCGATGGTGGTGGCGAGGGTCACATCTATGCTTCTGCATTGGTGTTGCAGAAGTGGATCGAGGACGGATCAGATGAATAAGTATTTTCTTTAGCGATGTTGTGTTATGTGTCAAGTTATGATACAATGTAGTTGTGGGTGGGGAACTATCCACAGTCAGTTCTTATTTAGTCATTCGGGTCGACCCGAATTCATTCAGTAAAGGAATCAGTATGGGAAAGTTAAAAAGTCTTCTAATCGATACCAACGAGCAAGATCGTCGGGTACTCGAAACCATCAAACCCAAGGTGCATATCCTCATGTGCAACGGCAAGCCAGTAGACACATATGTTGACCGCATGACCGCAGAGTATGAGATGCACCTCTGCATACAGGGCGATGCGCAAGAGCTTGGACAAAGCAATTCTTACGAGATCGTCACATTACCACTTCAGACTCACAGGATGGACTAACTATGACCCAGCGCATGAAGCCAATGTGCGTGCGTTGTGGCGATACATTTTCGCCCAAGCGTGCCAACGCAGGATACAACATCTGTCTGTGGTGTGGCGAGGAGGAAGCACAGACTCGCAAGCACACCATCGTGCCTATGCACAAGAGCAACTATATGCTCGTGACGAATCGGGAAGACTTAAAAGGTATTAACAACAAGGGAGGATATTACAAATGAACATTGAAAAAGAAATAAACCAAGCAACAGAACTTGCACACAAGATCGGTGAAGCACTAGATGGGGAATCAATGGCACTAGTCTTGACTGTACTGTCTCGTATGTACATTCAATCCGCAATCGAGATGGATATATCCAAAGAAGATTTGATGTCAGCATCTTCACACATCTACGACCTGCTCGCTGATAACTCAGACGAAGCAATCCACTAAACAATCATTCACATAAACACGAAGGAATAATTATGAATTTCGAACTATCGCAACCCAAGCAGATCATCTCCCTTTCATCGTCAGCACATATTGTCTCAGTTGAAGTCAATGTGTGGACTGCGACCAAGCAAGACCGCGCGATATCAAACGAGGTCACGTCGATGAAGAACGCAGACTCAGAAGCAGGTAAGTTCACCAAGAACTTGCTCTCCAGTTCACCCGAACACAAAGCGCTGATGAATTATCGGCAGACAGTTTATAACTGGCTTCAGCGTTCAACGTACGACTGGTCAGGGTCTAGTCGTTTGCTACCACTTGTTAACCTTGAGAAGTTTATGAAGGAATTCAATCAGCATGAGATCGAGTTCAATAAACTGCTCGACGTGTTCATTGCGAAGTATCCTCAGATCGTGAGCGATGCCGCCTTTAAGCAGGGAGATATGTTTGATAGAAGTCAGTATCCTGATGTTGCGAACGTACGTTCGAAGTTCCGCATTAAGTTGTTCGTCACAACTGTGCCCAAGAACGACTTCAGATCAAGTATCTCATCGGTCATAGCCGAAGACTTAAAGAACCATTATGAGCGCCAAGTGGCAGAGATCATCGACAACGTAATGACAGATGCAAGCGAGAGATTCTTGGAGATAGCATCTCGCATAAGCAATGCTTGTACCGAAGCCACACCCGACGAGGACGGCAAGGTCAAGCGCAAGAAGATATACGACACAACTGTAACCCAAGCCAAGGAGATATGCGTAACCCTCAAAGAGTTTAATCTTACAAACAATCCTCAACTGGAGGAAGCACGACAACGCTTAGAGAACGCGTTGCGCGATGTAACTGTGGACGATCTGCGTGAGAGTTCATATGTTCGTAGTGTGGTGAAGAACGACGTCGACGACATACTGTCTAAGTTCGCGCCACTGTCTTTTAATTAATCATTCACATCAACCCGAAAGGCAAATCATGTCACAAATCAACTTCTCTCTTACCATGTCCATCGACGAGACAAAGGACTTCATCAAAGCGATGGCAGATCAAATCACACCTGTCGTTGTTTCAGAACCTGGAGTTGGCAAGTCAACCATACTGAAGACTCTGCAAGCTGAGATGGGCGATGGGTACGACTACATCTATGTCGACTGTCCTGTTAAAGATATGATGGACGTTGCGGCTTCCATACCGAACCATGATACCAAGTCGCTTGAGTATTATGTATCCGATCTATTCAAGATCAAGAATGGTCGCAAGAAAGTCATCATGCTCGACGAGTTTATGAAAGCTCCCAAGCTCTTGCAGGTCATCTTCACTAGAATGATGCTTGAGAGAACTGTGGGCGACGAGCCACTACCCGAGGGGTCATTGCTGTTCGGTACAAGTAACAACTCATCTGATGGTGTCGGTGACAATATGCTCGCTCATGCAGGTAACCGCGTGACTGTGATCAATATGCGCAAGCCGAACCACACGGAGTGGAACATATGGGCAACCAACAACGGCATCGCACGACCTGTGAGGGCATGGGCATCGATGAACCCCAAAGCGTTCAAGTCATACCTTGACCCCGATCAGAAGGACAACGAGTACATCTTCAAACCATCGTCGACTAATAAGCAGTTCGTGTCACCCCGAAGTCTTGCGAAGGCATCTGTCATCGTGAACCGCAGAGATAGCATCACGGAGAACGCGTTGATGGTTGGTCTGTCAGGCACTATCGGCGAAGCAGGCGCGAGGTCAATGTCTGCGTTCATCGCGTTGGAGGGCAAGCTCACATCGTATGCTGATGTGATGAAGAACGCATCGACTATTAAAGTTCCTGATGATGTGTCTGCTCTCGTGATGATGATGTTCGAAGCAGTCGACAACATAGAGACTCAGGACGACCTGAACAACTATATGCAGTTCGTCAATCGTATCAGGAACGCAGAGATTCAATCGATCTTCTTCACGATGATCATGCACACACGACCACGCATTGCGCGGTACAACGACTCGATCAATGCTTGGGCATTGACTAACCACAAACTGATGTAAGGAGTAGGTATGAGATGGTTTGCGAAGTACAACCTGTTAAGAATGTATTTCGCCATCGTTTACATGATGGCGTTCATCGTTTTAATTTTAGATTTATTTGTATGGAGGAAATAGTATGTTAACGCAAGAAGAACGTATCAAGAAGGCACACATCACAATGATGAAGCACCCTGAGACTGCCTTGTACTCAGGTGTGATGATGATGGGTACAACGTCGGTCATCGACAATAAGAACGTAACGGCTTATACCGATGGGGTAAACAAGCGCTACGGCAGAGCGTTCCTTGAGGAATTCTGTAAGCTACAAACCGAGGTCAATGGCTTGGTCTTGCATGAGAACCTGCACATCTCTCTGCGTCACATGATTCACAATCGTGACCTGTTCGAGAAGGACAGATCGCGTGCGAACAAGGCGGCAGACTATGTGGTCAATGACATCATCGTCAATCTCAAGGACAAGTCTTTGTGCAAGTTGCCCGATGGTGGACTGTATGACCCACAGTATCACAACCTATCCATGAGACAAATCTTTGATCTTCTTGAAGACGATGGTGGTGGAGGTGGTGGAGGTGGTGTAGGTAAGGGGTCGGGCGAACCCGATGGCGAAGGTAGCGGAGGGTATCAGTTCGACGAGCATGACACATCAGGCGAGATGAACATGGATGATCTCAAGGAAGCGAACGAGCGCATCGACAGAGCGTTGCGTGAAGGCGCGTTGCTCGCAGGTCGACTTGGTGTAGACATTCCTCGCGAGATCACAGAGATACTAAAACCTGTAATCGACTGGCGCGATGCATTGCGTGACTTTGTATCTGCGTCGTGCAAAGGCAAGGACGAGTACACATGGCGCAAGTTCAACCGCAGATGGGTAGCCAATGACATTTATCTACCAACAGTAGAGAATGAAACAATTGGTGAGGTCATCGTAGCCATCGACACATCAGGGTCAATCGGACAAGATCAGATCAATGAGTTTGCGTCGGAACTGGTGTCTATTTGCGAAGCGGTCGAACCCGAAGCAGTTCGTATTCTGTGGTGGGATACCAAGGTGCATGGGCAACAAGTATTCACAGAGAACTACGCCAACATCGGGTCAATGCTCAAGCCCTTGGG
>Ga0214192_1000635_pt1 | contig 21344 bp, 14 predicted proteins | sample TroBogEpilimnion_44_FD_153030 | JGI IMG/M metagenome (GOLD analysis project Ga0214192, IMG submission 153030) | Freshwater microbial communities from Trout Bog Lake, WI - 29JUL2008 epilimnion | ecosystem: Environmental > Aquatic > Freshwater > Lake > Epilimnion/Euphotic zone | place: Trout Bog... | reverse complement strand
AGGTATTCATAAACCCTTTGACCATCAAAGAACTACAGCTGAGTTTCTATCAGCACATAGACGTGCCTATTGTTTATCTGAAGCAGGCACAGGTAAAACATCATCAGTGATATGGGCGGCGGATTACCTTATGACACAAGGTAAGATTAGACGCATGCTCGTTGTATGCCCACTATCTATTATGCAAGCAGCATGGCAATCAGATTTCTTTAAAACTGCTATGCATAGAAGTGTAGGTATTGCTCATGGCAGTGCTGAGAAAAGAAGAAAAGTATTTGCAGAAAACACAGATGTAGTCATCATTAATTATGATGGTATAGAAATTGTAGAGAAAGAAATTAAATCAGGCGGTTTTGATTTGGTTGTTATTGATGAAGCCAACTATGTTAAAACTGTCTCGACTCGTCGGTGGAAAGCTTTAAATCGTGTAGTAACACCTCAGACATGGTTATGGCTTATGACAGGAACACCCGCTGCTCAATCTCCTGCCGACGCATATGGACTGGCTAGACTTGTGAACCCCGCATCCGTTCCGAAATACGCAGGAACTTTTAAGGATATGGTAATGCAAAAAGTCAGCCAGTTCACCTGGGTGCCTAGATTTAACGCACAAGATATTGTATTTAAAACACTACAACCTGCTATTCGATATACCAAAGATGAATGCCTTGACTTACCTGATGTATTGTATACAACTCGTGAAGTTCCCTTAACACCACAACAAGAGAAGTATTACAAACAAGTTAAGAAGGATTGGTATATGGAAACTTCAGGGGAAGAAGTAACTGTAGTTAATGCAGGCGTTATGCTCACTAAACTATTACAAGTTAGTGCAGGCTCAATCTATTCAAACACTAAAGGTATTATCGAGTTTGATGTATCTAATCGCATGACTGCTCTCAAAGAAATCATTGAAGAGGCAAGCCACAAAGTTATCGTATTTTGTCCTTTCCGCCATTCGATAGAATTAATTATGACCGAATTAAGAAAATCAGGGACAACGTGTGAATCAATACATGGTGACGTAACTATGCATAAACGCACTGAAATTTTCAAGAATTTTCAAGAAGCAAAAGACCCACAAGTATTGGTGATCCAACCACAAGCTGCATCACATGGCGTTACACTCCACGCAGCTAACGTAGTCGTATTTTGGTCACCTGTTATGTCTGTTGAAACATATATACAATGTTGCGCTCGTATGGATAGAGCAGGGCAAAAGAATAAAATGACAGTGGTTCATCTACAAGGAAGTCCTGTAGAGAGAAAAATATATAAGATGTTAGAGAATAAGATTGATACACATACTAAACTAGTTGACTTATATAAAGAGGAACTAGAGGATGCCTAACGATAGAAAAGAATATCATAAAACCTATGGTAAAGAATATCGTAAGAAACATGCTGATACTATAAAGCAATATAAAAAACAATGGCGTGAAAATAATAAAGACACAATAAAAGAATATAGAAAAGACTATGTATTAAATAACCATGAAAAGTTAATGGTGCTTGGAGTAAAACATAGAGCAAAGAAAAAAGGTGTTGAATGCACATTAAATGAATCAGATATTGACATACCCTTAATCTGCCCTGCCCTTCGTAAACCTATCATTAGAGAATATGATACAACGGGTAAACGTGGACCTAAGGCATGGTCTCCATCTGTGGACAGAATTGATAATACAAAAGGATATACAAAAGATAATATACAAATTATAAGTCATCAAGCAAATACTATGAAAGGTCAAGCATCACCTGAAGATTTAATTAATTTTGCTTTATGGGTTTTTGCAACATACGGAAAGGATATATATGAAATACGAAACGTTCGATCAATGGTGGAAAATTAATAATAAAAACATAGAGTTAAAAAACATTAAAGCATCTTGTGAAAAAGCATATAGAGATGGTTTTGATGTAGGAATAAATACTGTGTTAGAAATGAAAAAGAAGTTGACAAAGTAAATAGATGTGTTACAATACTATCCTTAGCATATGAAAGGAGTAAATGTGGAATTAAACGATAATCAGATTGAGAAGCTTATGCAAGCCTCAGTTAATATGAGAGATAAGATAGATGAACTTGAAAAGCAAATTACTGATATTAAAGTTCAAAAAGATAAAGTTGATTTAGCATTAAATGAAGCATGTAGAACATTAAATGTTTCTAGTTTAAAAACAAACGTAGGCACGTTATCAAGGACATTAAAAACTAGATATTGGTCGAATGATTGGAACAGTATGTATGATTTTATCCTAGAAAATAAATTGCCTGAGTTCTTTGAAAAACGTTTAGTGCAATCAGCAATAAAAGAATACCTAGAACAAAACCCAGGCAAAACACCGCCAGGTTTACAAGCAACACAAGAGTATGTAGTCAGAATAACTAAAAGCAGAAATAAGGAGAATGTAGATGAGTAACGAATTAGATATTTTTCAACAAGGTTCAACGGCAGTAGCACAACACAGTAGACGTGATGATGGCTTTACTGCAAATATTACAGGTAGTTCTGTAACAGCTAAACGTATCTCTATTAGAGGTAGTAAGTTTAGATTAATGGTTAATGGTAAAGAAGTAGAGAAGTCTAATCAAGACGCACTCGATGTCGTTATTGTTAATGCCTCACCACACGTTCACAGAATGTATTTTAGTAAGGCATACATACCTGGTGAAAAGATGCCACCACCTTCATGTTGGTCTTCTGATAGCCAAAAACCTGATGATACTGTAGTGGAAAAACAAGCTGAAACATGTTTAGCATGTCCACAAAATATTAAAGGTTCAGGTGCTAATGGCACTAAAGCATGTCGTTTTAGTAGACGTATTGCAGTAGTTCGTGCTGATGATTTAGGTGGTGAAGTTTATCAAATGACATTACCTTCACAATCTATCTTTGGTAATGGTCCTAAAGATTGTAAACCTTTACATGAATATACAGATTATGTTAGAGCCAATGGTGAAAACTTAATGTCTGTAGTATCTCGTGTAAGTTTTGATGAAGATTCATCAAGCACTAAAGTAGGCTTTAAAGCTATTAGAAGATTAAGCGATGAAGAGTATGCAGTATGTCAATCTCGTTCTACATCTGATGAAGCTAAACGTGCTATTACATTATCAGTAAATGTAAATAAAGATGATGATGGTGAAGAATTTGAAACTAAGAAACAACAACCTATTAATCGCCCTCAGGTAACTGCAGCAAAACCAACTGCTCCTGAGCCTGATAATATACCTGAACCAACAGTTAGAGCAGAACCTAAACCACAACCTAAACCCACTGCACCTAAAGCCGATCAAGGTGATGTAAGTTTAGATGACTTGGTATCTGACTGGACTTCGTAATGAGAGGTTATGCTCAAAGTATTATAGAGGCCAATAAAAAAGCTAAAGAGACTACAGGGACTGTATTTGGAAAGATGTGCATAGCACGCAAATACCCTGCTAGTCAAGTAGCGAAAGAACTTAACGTTTCTCGGCAAACGGTGTATGATTGGTTCTCTGGTAAAACAATACCTTCAAAACGATTTGATATATTAATCAAAGAGTTAGCAGTAAGATTAAATACAATCCGCTAGTAATGGGGGCGTTAAGTCGCCCCATATTAGCCGCAAACATTTGAGAGAAGAATGCAAACAAAAGAATTTTTACAAAGTATATGGCCTGATGACGGATATTATTGCATCTGCGGCAAAGATCAAAAAAACATAGTCATACCTAAATTTGTAAGTTCCATAGATGAAGCAGTTGAAGTATCCAATAAATTATTAGAAGATAAACAAGACGTATATTTTGCTTGCTCATCATGGGTAGAACCTACAGAACGTAAAGGTGTTAATGCTAAAGAACAACGTATCTTTTGGTTAGATATTGATTGTGGCTTTGATATTAAAAAACGTAAATGGAAAGACTATGAAACTAAAGATGATGCTCTTGTAGCATTAAGAGAATTCACAGATAAGACAGGATTACCTACACCAACAATTGTTGATTCGGGTAATGGAGTTCATTGTTATTGGCCTTTAACAGAATCTATAGATAAAGCTATATGGAAACCTGTAGCTGAAGGTCTTAAATTCTTATGCGCTAAACATGGTTTAAAAGCTGACGGCGCATGCACCGCAGATATGTCTCGTATTCTACGAGTGCCTGGCACAAAGAACTTTAAAGATGTAACTAATCCTGTTGAAGTAGTCGTTCTTAATGTAGGCGTGCCTACTTCTTTTGATGACATAGCATCTCTTATCCCTATTCATGTATCAGATAAGCCTCGTGCTAAACGACCACTAGATGAAGCTACTAAAGCTATTCTAGGTAATAACTCATCTAAATTTATGAAGATTGTTGAACGTTGCCGTAAAGATGATGGCTGTCCTCAACTTACTCATATCATTACAAAACAAGCATCTATTGAAGAACCCTTATGGCGTTCAGGATTATCTATCGCTGCGTATTGTGAAGATGCAGAAGTAGCTATTCACAGCATATCTAAACGTCATCCTGATTATGAATATAGTAAGACTGAAGCTAAAGCTAGTGCTATACCAGGACCTCATACATGTAAACAATTTGAGGGTCTACGCCCTGAAGGATGTGAAGGTTGTAAACACAAAGGTAAGATAACATCGCCTATTGAATTAGGTCGTGTTGTCATACGTGCTAAAGGGGCTGATAATGTTATTCAAGCAAAGTCTGAAGCACTAGGTGAAACAGTTACTTATCATGTGCCTGACTATCCCTATCCATACTTTAGAGGTAAGAATGGTGGGGTATATAAGACATCATCAGAAGATGAAGAAGAAGCCACACTTATATATGACTATGACTTTTACCTTGTTGAAATTTTAAATGATAAAGATGCCGCAGGTTTCTGTGCATGGTTTAAGATACATCTTCCACAAGATGGAGTTCAAGAATTTATAGCACCACTCACACAATTATTATCACGTGATGAGGCTCGTAAGATTTTGGCTGCCAAAGGTATTGTTAGAAATGGTAAGCAGTTAGATGAAGTTATTTACTACATCATGGCGGTTATTGCTAATCAGCAAAAGCAAAAACCTGCTACACCTATGTATAAACAATATGGTTGGACTCCAGACTTTAAAAAATTCTTAATAGGCAATCGTGAGATTAGTGCATTTGGAACTAAATTTGTTCCTGTATCTGAAGATTTAAAAGATATTAATTCTGCTCTTATTAAGAAGGGTTCATACGATTTATGGAAAAAGGCTGTATCAGTCTATGAAAGACCTGGCATGGAATTACGTGCATTTGGTTTCTTCTGCGGATTTGGTTCTCTACTTATGCCTTTTTTTAAATCAAAAGAAAAATCAGCAGTTATAAACTTATATAACCCTGAGTCAGGACAAGGTAAGTCTACAATCTTACAAGCGATGACTAGTATCTATGGTAACCCTGAAATGAATGCTAATCTTATTCAAGTATGGGGTGATACAGGTAATGCAGTTATTAATCGTATGGGTTACATGAATAACTTACCCTCTGCAGTAGATGAGTTTACTAAAGTTAATGCCGATCAATTACATGACTTCTTAAAGTTTATGGCTACAGGTCGTGGTAAAAATCGTATGGATAGCAGTGGTAAAAATAAGGAGCGACATAATGACACTGTCTTTAATCTTATTAGCGTTGTTTCTTCTAACACAGATTTTAGGACAGTAGTATTCTCTGAAAATGCTAAAGCATCGGGTGAGATGGCTAGGTTCTTACAAATCCGTATTGATGAAGATAAGACTTTAACTAAAGAACAAGCTGATGAATATTTTGAATTACTCTTTGATAACTATGGACATGCAGGTGAAATCTTTGCTCAATGGTTAATAGCTAATATAGATGTAGTTAGAGTTAAACTAAAAGAAACTCAAGTAGCCATAGATAAAGCATGGGGTATTACAGGTCGTGAACGTAAATTTTCAACAACACTAGCTGCCGTATTCTTAGGTGCTAAAATTGCAAAAGAATTAGGCATTCATAATATCGACCCTGTGCCTGTTCAAAATGCAGTGCGTAAAGCATTAGAGAATTCTCGTGTAGAAATTAAAGAACGAGATTTTGATGCTATGGAAACACTTACCACATTTTTGCATGAGAACTTAAAAAATACTTTAGTTATTAATAGTAAAGTAGACTCTAGAACTAGTTTGCAAGAGGCACCTTTATTGAAACCAGTCAATGAGTTACGTGTCAGAATAGAACCTGATACTAATACAATATTTATAGGTGTGGATACAATGCGAACCTATTTAAAGGCATTGGGTAAAATTGAACTTGATGATTTTGTTAAGAAGTTAAAAGAGTCAAATGTATTACATAGACGTTCAGGAGAATTAAAAGTGTTACATAAAGGTTTAGATATTAGTGGAGCAGGTAAACGCTGCTTATGGATTGATAATACATCATTTGATGAGATCAAATTAGACAACTTACCATTGGATATACCAAGACGTGTTAACTAACGGCGTAGATTATCAAATTAGATGGGCTGAGTTCCAACCAGGTTCGTCTATGTTTATACCTGCTATAGACTTAGACGCAGCACTTGCAGCTATTAAAAGAGAAAGTGAACGATTAGATTTTGAATTTGTTCACAAGATTGTTGTAGAAGACGGAATACAAGGGATTAGAGTCTGGCGATTATAAGCCGCCTTGTTTTCTTAGGTTCTGAATTCTACGATCAATAGTATCTTTAAGAGATTGCTCGTGTCCTAAAATTGATTGCTTAGCAGCTTCAATACGATCAAGTTCGTTTTTCTTAGATTGTGGAGTCCATCTACTAGGATCTTTATCATAGTAAACTCTGTTCTCCCATTTTCTTAAGTTACTTAAATCACGAGATATTGTAGCTAATTCTTTCTTTAGATTGTATAGCTGTTGATTATTATCTTTAGCTAAATACTCTCTAAATTTCTCATGGTCTCCTAAACTTTCATACTTATTAGCTGATGCTACCACTGAGTCAACTAAGTCTTTAAGTTCATATAAGTCATTGATATTACGAGTATTTTCTGGTTTAGCTAAGAACATACTCATATTAGGTATTTGTAGTAACTCTTCTTTAGTGCTTTTCTCAGGTAATATTTCACCTCTAATATCTGCAATCATCTTATTAGTAAATAAACCTATAAGCATACTTGTGGATGCTAAGTATCTATTTAAGAACAACTGCACAGTAGCAGGAGATATACCTGTAGCATCATTAGCCCATTTTGCTAATTGAGATGTATACTTATTACTGTATTGAAGATCAGGTTCTAAGTTTTCTTGACCTCTACCTACTAAGGGTCTATTAGTAACAAAGTCATAATTCATGTAAGTTTCAATAGCTGGTGTTGCATAAGTAGGTATCATAGAAGGCATAGCTAAAGCTCTTTGGAATGCAAAAGCTAAACCTTTTTTGAGCTTCTCTGAATCTTCACTTTTAGTTATATATCTATTGATTATATGCTCAGGCACAGATTTAAATAGTGCCGTTATAATATCTTTACGAAGTGGTAGTTTAAATCCACCTGTTCCAGGAATCATCCATGAACTATCACGATCACGTGGATCTAATTTATTATAATCATCATCGTCGGCATTTAATAAAGTGTATGCTAATACTATACCCATAAATTGAGCAGCATTAAATACTAAGCGTCTTAACTGAACCATTTTAGAATCAGGCGTAATACCACTTAACATAATAGTGCCATAAGCAATATTCATGGATTGTAAGTTAGCATTTACGAATGGTGCATTTTGACGCAAGTTATTAATAAGACCTGCAGAACCTGTTCTACGAAAATTAATAATTTCATGAGCTACATAAGTGGCACGTGCTTTATCTTTAGTTTCTAAATAAACTTGAGACCACACAGCTTGACGAACAATATTATCAGAGACCATGCCTAAAAATTTAAAGCCATGGATAACAGCTTTAGCAGGTGCTAATACATATTCAATAAGTTTACCTGTCCTAGATAATTCTTTAACTTCTTGCATGCCTTTAATATCAATTTGATCGTATTCAGAAGCAAAGTCATGTTTACCTGTAGCAGCACGAACATTTAAATATTTTCTAGCAGTGCTTAAACCTAAAGGAGTTAAGAAAACTTCTTTAATGGCTTGTAATGGGACCATAGCACCGTAATTAACTTGAGATGCAAACCAAGCATTAAATGAGTCCATCGCTATTTGACCTACGTTAAATATAGGTTCTAATACAATTTGAGCACGAAGTATTCTAGCGAATGGTCTAAATATAGGAAATAACCATGCTTTAGATGCAGGTTCTAATCCTGTTAAACCATCTACCATACTTGCACCATCATAGCCTTGGAACTCATATCTAACTACTTTTCCTTTTTGCCATACACCAACAACATTACCTGTAGCTATTCTATCGGATCTTAAAATCTTAATATCTTCAGGTATAAATTTAGAATAGTATTTAATCTTAGCTTGAGCTACTCTATTGTTAATTGATTTTTTAAGTATATATCTAGACCATAACTCCATATTAGCAAATACATTATGCACAGGTTGGTAGCTACCTTTTAAGTGCTTATCAACTGCGGCATCAATTAAACCACGTTTAAATGTATTAGGTCCCCTACGAGCTTCAATTTGTTTATCTCTAAAGAATGGAACGTAGTCAATAACATCTAATAGTTCATCAGCTTTATCTCTAGTATATAAACCATTTTCCACTGCAAATTTTAATAGTCTTGCTCTATTAATATTCCATGTCTTTTGAATTGATTTAAGTTCAGGAATAGTATCAAAGAATTTTAAACCACGTTTTATTTCTGCGGGGGTTTGATGAACTAGTTTAAATCGGCTATCAATTAGTTTTTTAGCTTGTTCTTTCTTGCCTTGAATTGCTAGTTTTGTAGCAGCTCTTTTAAGATTAGCATTACGTTTAGTTAAATCAAGTGATCTCTTTGATACAAATGCAGCATTACCATATTGATACATTTCGTATTCAGATACACCGTATTTTTTAGCTAATTCATTTAACTTGGTTCTAATACTATAGAAGTTATTAGCTACATCTTTAATTACAAAGCTAAATGATTCTGGATCAAAATTAATTCCTCCATGAACCATCCACATATCTGCTAATTGATCTGCTTTAACTGCTTGAGATACGCTTGTTTCATAAACAGTTTTTGCAATTTCCTGTTCAGATACGCCACGTTTTCTCATGGCAATAAGCATTTTATTATTAATTGCTGCGTCAAATGAGAAGAAAGATTTTCTAAAATCAGCTACAAGTTCATCGACTGTTTTTAATGGGGCTTCTAAAAATCTGTCTTTTAATGTAGGTTCACCTTTATCAATCTTACCAAGCGTGCCTGATTTCTTTAAGTCTTCATTCAATTCTTGTTTAGATGCACGAGCAAATAAAGGTTGTCCAGCCATGGCTTTATCTTTCATGGCAGAATTTAATGTGAAGCCTGTTTGAATACCTACTTTTTCATCTTCAGGACGATCTTGACTAGGCGGTATTAACTCAATTTTTTCTAATTGATTACCACCTAATTTCTTAAGCAATTTAGATGCATATCTAGGGATATAATGATCATAGAATTCAACCATACCTTGAGCAGGTAATTTAAGTTCTCCTGCATCCCAACCATCAGTTTCCCCTGCTTTTAAGCCTCTAAATTTATCAGCTAATCCACCTACATAATCTTCTAAATCTAAGTCACGAATATTTTCTAATGTTTCAGTTTTACCACCGCCATCTTTTAATGTAGCGTAGATATTAAAAGTGCCATCTTCATTCTTACGACCAAAGACTTCATCAATACGATCTGCTTTACCGCCTTTAAATGCAGCTTGTTTACCATTAACAAAGGCTACTTTGTCATAGCCTCGTTCAGCAGCATAACGAATAATATTTTTAAGAACTAAATTACTCCATGCTTCTGTATCTTGTACAAAAGGTCCTCTGTCAATCTTACCAAATTGAGATATTGCTTCTTTTTTAGCTTGAAGATCTTTTATTTTTTCATCAAGCATATCTTCTTTATAAAGTAGTTTATTTTTTGCATCTTCATTTTTATCACGCTGATCTAAATTTTCTTTAACACCAGGTATATTTAAAATTTCTTTAACAACATTAGTATCAACTTTATATCCTGAAGCAGTGGTTCTTTCATTTATTCTTCTGTGAACTACATCAGCTAGATAATCAGTTCGAGTCATATCATATTCGAATTCATTAGCATCTTTGGGTCCAATACGTGTACGAATTTCATAATCTATAAACTCATATAGTTTTCTTTCAAAGTCTAAAAGTTTAGAGATTTCACCTGATAACCCTGCTCTTACACCTTTAAATTCATGTAACTGAGTAATGATTTTATCGTATTCTTTTTCTTGTTCAGGAGTAAACTTACGTTTAAAGCCCCAATCACCTGGAACAAATGGAGACATTTGCTTTTCTGTAACTCCATATTTTTGAGCTAATTCTTTAATATGTTTCTTACGAAGTTTCTTAGGTGCTTGTGCCCAATCAGATTGAATCTCTTCTACAAATAAAACATTAGCACCTGTAGTATCTGTACGTGCATTTACACGATAATGAGCAACAGGATTATAGACATCAGGCCAATGCTGATGTGAGAACGTTGTACCTTTTTTAGGATTTTGTAGAGCAATAACTACTTCAGTATATTTTTTATCTCCACCTTCTAATGTCCAATCTAAATATCGAGTTCTTTCATCTTCGTGATCAGTATCCCATTGGTCTTCAAGTTCACTTCTAACATCATTAGCTTGTCTATAAATGTCATCGCTATAGTGCTCATAGAGCTTATCTGTAAAATCATTAATACCTTGATTATTATAATCATCTGCTACAGATTGGGCTTCATCTTCACTAAAATAATAAGTATCATCTGCAGGTGTGTTTTTCCAATTTTCATCATAAACACGCCAAGCTTTATTACCTTCAGCATCAGTAACATTTTCTTCTTTAACATAGTAAGGGAAGTCATAAGTATCTGCAGCTTCTTCATCAACTCGATGTAATAAGCCTTCTTCTTGAGATTCTACCCATTCACTAACACCTTGTTCTACCCATTCTTCTTTATCTCTATCTGAATAAGAGTTACCTTCACCTTCACCATATTTATACTCGGTAACTTTAGTGCCGTTATCTTCAAGGTAATTTAATATATCTTGCTTGTTAAACTTCTCTGTTGGGTTTAATTCTAAGAACTCTACTAGACCTGAGAACTCTAACTCATCACGTTTAACACCTGCTTCAGATGTTTTGCTATTTAACCAGTTAACCCACTGTTCCCCTGATTGTAGAGACACATTGTTTTTAAATTGTGCATTAGTAATTACACGAGTAAGTTGTGAATAGTAAGTGGGTTTAAGAGCATTAGCTTCTTCAGCTGCCATAGCTAAGTCACCCCTAGCTTCTGTAGTTTCACCTCTTAACGCTACACGTACAGAGTGCTGCACCATATCACGAATGTCATCAGCAGTGATCTTATTAATATCCCAACCGTAACCTAGTTTAGATAAGAACTGTTTAATATAACCCATGATCTGACGCCAGATCGTATTATTAGGAGCAGTCTCACCAATGTTAGCAATAACTTCTTGCATGAAGCTACTACCGCCTTCTGTATATTCAGGATATGTTTTAAGAGTATTATCCCAAGCTGCTTTTAATTCTTTATCGGTAAGATGGTTTTGTTTAATTTGTTTTACTAAACGTTTGAAGTTGGCTGTGCCTAACATACCTTCTAGGCCATAGTGCGCACCAATCTCATGTAGAAGCATGCGTGGTGCATCTTCTTTAGTAATACGGTTGGTAATAAAATAGGCTCTACCTTGATGGAATACTGCTTTAGTATTTGGTGATACCTTACCTACTTCTGGTGGAAGTTCTGATACATCGTTTAGGAAGTTAATAAGTTTACGTTGTTTAGCTAAACGTACATTTTTGCCGTATTGTTTTTGGAACGCACCTTCAATAGACTCAGGTGTTTCACCTGTAGGTTTAATTTCACCTGCACGAGCTGCTTGAGTTTTATCTACTTGGCTTTCAATCCAATCACCATACTTAGTATTTAAATCACCTAAAACTCTCCATTCTTCTTGATTAGGATATAGTTGTCTAACTAGTTTATTTAAACTTCTAGATAACATAGCTTGAGAACGCATTGTATTAGGAGTGCGATTTATAGCATCAGCTCTATTAGCTCTTTCTAAACGAATCATCCTATCAGCTAAGTCTGGATGTAATCCTTCAGGTACATTTTCTACTCTAGCACGAGCTTCTAACGGTTCTTGCGCTTGCTGAGATAAATACTCATTTTGCATCGCTTTAAATTCATCTTCAGAAAGTTCTTCTCTAGGTAACGGTTTTTCACGACCCGCAGCTTCTTCACCTTCTTTGATTAACGCTGCTCTTTCTTCTGCAGTCATCTTAGGTTTAAATCTATTTCTAAGACTTTCTGCTAATAAATAATCACGAGCATTTTGATTAAGTTCACGACGTTCAGCATCGGGAACGTTTGGATTTTTTAAATCTTCTATAAGATAGTTAGGTTTATCTTGTAGTGTATTTAAAATGTTAGCTAGGTTAGTTGACTGATCTACAATCGGATATTGTGTCTTTTTAAGATTAGCAAACTTAGCACGTTCTTCACGTTCTAATCGAGCACCTTCTTTAATAACTTCATTTGTATTTAGCCTGTTTATATAATCTTTAAGGCTACGGTTTGCGGCTCTACGTTGTTGTGGATTAGGATCGTTAAGTAATTCTTGGATAGATAATAAACGTTCACCTGTCTTTAATGTTTCAGGTTTAGTTTGTTCTTCTAATGGAGCATTGACTGTTTCCGCTCTAGTTTCAAATTGTTCAAAAGGAGCTCCACTGACAGTAGCTGTAGGTCCGTAACGTCCTTCAACTCCTCCGGGAGTTCCATATTGGGATTGTCTAGGTACTGCATTGCTAATTCTAGTTGTTTCACTGATAGGTTGTCCACTTGGAGCCTCCTTTTGTTGATCTAGTGTATTTGTATATGCATTAATTGCATCTTCATTAAGTTTTCCCTTATGTGCATCTAATGTTTTATCCATTAGGTCTCGGCCTTCTGGAGTTGTTATATCAACACCTTGCAACGCTTTAAATGCATTAGAACCTTTTCTAATACCCCACGAAGTTAACGTAGCATCATCGAGTTGACCTGTGATGATAGGCTTACCTACTTCAACGGATGGACCCACGACGTTAAATAATTTGCCTTGGTCAGCTGCGGCACCCTCTTGAGTAATGGTAGGTAGATTGATGTTAGCTTGTTTAGCTTTGTTAACTTCTTCAGCTTTATCCACTACATCTTTAAACATCTGACGTTTTAGAGTATCTCGTGATGGGCGCTTTTCTTCTACTTCAGTTTCTACCTCTTGTTCTTTTTCAGCTTGTTTTTCTGCTGCTGGTCTAGATTCTAAAGATTCTATAATATGTCCAGGCACACCTAAAGTTCCAGCTAATACAGCACCGCCTACAAAGCTATCAAAATATTCATTTAGTGCTTCTTTGTTGGTAATTGATAAACCTGCTTGTAAACGTTCAAGTAATTGTTGAGCAGCTTCAGTAGCTCCTTCAACAGTCATACCTTCTCCGACAGCTAAAGCTGTTTCCCCTGCTTTAGAAAGAATAGAACGTTTTACTAATTCTTCAGCAGCTTTATCTGAAATCTCTTTACCTGCTGCACCAAATAAACGTTTAACTCCTGGAATAAATCTAAAACCAATTTGATCTAATGCGGCTTGAGGAATTGCAACTGCACCTGCTTTTAAAAGATTGGTATCAGAAAGTTTTTTATTCTGATCCATTTGACGTTGTAAATTTGAACCTGTAAATTGAGCTGCAGAAGTTACTAAAGGTGCTGCTAATGCTACCGCACCTGTTGCACCAAGAGCTGAAGAACCTAAAGCTGCGGCAACTGGACCTATCATGTATGGAGCTGAACTGCCAGCTAATTCTTCAATTTTAGCTAAAGGATCTTCTTTCCAACCTTTAGTTGTAGAAGTATAAGTGTTATCACCATAATCACGTAATCGTTTAGCAGTGGCTTCAGCTTCGTCATAATTACCTGTAGCCTTACCGTGAGCTAATGCTAGATCAGCTGCAAGATTATAAATACTTCTACCAAATGATCCTGAGAAAGCACCTTTAGCTTGTTCACCTGGTTTAGCAGCTATAGGCATACCTGAATACTTTGCGTATTCTTCAGGAGTAAATTTTTGACCATACACATCTATTGGAGGTTGTGAAGGTTGTGAAGGAATAATAGATTTAGTTACATCTATTGGTTCTTCTTTTTTTTCGGCAGAGGGTTCTTCTTGCGGTAAAGATCTTATATAGTCTGCTAATTGCTGAGCAGATGTTTTATCACCTGCAGCATCTGCTTGTTCTAATGCACTATATAGTGCTTTTAAGTCTTCCATTTTTTATTCTTCTTGATCCTCAAGACCTTGTCCAGCTAAATCCCAAGGTGTATTTAGTTCCTCTGGTGTATTAGTAGCACGTATTTTTGGATTAGTATTTTCGCCCGGTGCAGGATATTTATTTAAAATATTTTCAATATTAGCTGGGCGAGTAGATAATGATGGTTTATTTGTTACAGGAGTTTTAGATCCTGGTTTTGAACCTGGAGTTGCAAGCTGAGGATATGTAGCTTCAAATTCTTTTTTAAGATCAGCTTCTTTTGGTGGTTCTTTTAAAACACCTGTTCTTAAATAATCTTCCATATTTTTAGTGTATTTATTTCTAATGAATTCAGTTAAAGCTTGATTATCACCTAAGTAACCTGATACAGATCCTGAAGGATAAGCGTTAATGAATTTTTGTTCACCTAATTGAGCAGCATGATATTTTAATAAAGCTTCTGCTTTACTATTATCACCTGTAGCTTTGGCCGCTGCAATTTTATCTTTAATACCAATTTCAGCTCTCTTAAGTTGAGCGTTGAGAAGGATATTTTTTCTATCATCCATAAGTTTCATAGCTGCTCTTGCATCACCACGAGCATCTGCTTGTTGAGCTTGTGCTAGTTTCAAATCAGCATCTTTTAATAATCTATCTTGAGCTTTAATATCTTTAATATCAGCAATATATTGTGTAAGGCCTTGTGTAGCGCCTTCACCTATATTAGATAATGCATATGGAGATTTGCCAGAAGCTATTCCTAAACCAGCACGAGTTAATCCCATCCAACCTGCTTCAGATTTCTCACCAGCAAGTTCATCTCTTTGTTGTTGTAATTTAGCGGCTTGATTTTTATAGAAATCAGGATCTACTCCAAACTGTTTATATGCTTGTGTTTGATCCATGGTTAAATCATCCCATGTAGGAGTTACAGGCATTTCAATACCATAATCATCAGCAGGTCTAGTATCTCCTGACATTCCTCTGCTAGGCATATTTGATGATACAGGTTGATCTTGGTTATCTGCAAACGCTACAATACCACCCGTAGCATAACTTGCTTCATTAAACATATCACCAGTAGGTAAATCAGCAACGCCTTGTGAAGGAGGAGGAGCATTGTGAGCAACTGGAGTTTTAGCTAACATCGCAAGACCTTGCGGTGCAGATGATTGTTCTAAGTCTTGAGCAACAGTAGATTTAGGAGGATTATTTTTAGCATAATCCGCTCTCATTTCTTTTCTACGATTTAACTCACCTAAAGCTAAAAAACTAGGTACTTGTGCTGAAGGATTCTGAACATAGTTTATAAGTGATTGATCAGATACATTTTTTAAATCATTTTGTATTTGAATAATATTCATGTTTTATCCTAGAGCTTTAGAAAGACCAAGACCAGCAATACCTAAACCAGCTGCTTGTGATATAGGGCTTGGAGGCGCTTGATATGTTTGTGTGCCTGTAATTTGTGTAGGTGTACCACGAACCAAGTCCATCATCTGACCCAACTGCATCATAGGATATTGCTGACCAGTAGCGTAGTTTTGGATAGCTTGATTGATAACATTTTGTTGTTGCTGTTGTTGCTGACCACCCATTTGGTTTTGTAATCCAATAATGCCTTGTTGTCCTGCAAGTTGTGCACTACCTAATTGACCCAATGCTTGACCACCTTGAATAGCTTGACCCATACCTTGTAGTGCTGTTTGTTGACCTTGAAGACCAAGATTAGCACCAAACTGTTGAGCTTGTTGTGCGTTTTGAAATGCTTGGTTATATCCTTGACCAATAGCCTGTTGCTGAGCCATAAGCGCATTTTGTTGTGCTAAGTTTTGAGCTAATGCACTTCTTGTACCACCAAACGCACCCGCTGCTGTAGCGCCACTTGCTGCTTGTTGTGATGCAATATTACCTTGTTGTGCTAATTGATTTAATTGTGGTTGTAATGATGCACTTACATATGGATTCATAAATGCTTGCATCGCATATGGGTTTGTAGCCATTTGATTATAGTTTTGACCTGCTCGAGCAGCTTGCCCTGAAAGTCCCATAGAACCCATAGCACCTGCACTTGTTAATTGAGAACCCGTTTGGAATTGACCAGGCATTTGCATTTGAGATGCATCGGTAAATGATTGTTGTTGTAATGGACTAAACCCAGCTACATATTGTGATGGGTCAGTGCTATAAGGTTGATAAGGTTTAATCCCTGTAATATTACCGGAATCATCTGTATTAAATAATTGTTGTTTTGCTGCAGCCAACGTAGAAGTGGCATAAGGCATTACTTCAGGTGGAATTGACACCTGATTAACTGTTTGAGTTGTAGGAGCTGATTGACCACCGCCACCGCCACCTACATTAAATGTAAAGGCTTCTATTAAATTTGATAGCCAATTAAATATATTAAACATTTTCATAATTGATATTCCACCATTGTTGATACTGATTTAAATTTAGACCTAGAAAGTAATCTTTCCATAGAAGGTCTAACCATTGCTTGCATTTTAGTAGCGCCTCTACTTTTAGCTATTTCAAATAATTGACTTATTAAATCTTTATTAGCTATAAATTTTCCGCCACATGCAGTAATAAATCCTATTCTTTCATTAGGATAATTTATAAATGATATGGTTGCAGCGCCATGAACTTTATTATTTTCATCAATAGCTACAGTTAACAACCATTGACCCATGCATACCAATAGTTTAACTTGATCTAGGGTGTAATCACCATGACCATGTTTTAAAGCCGCCTCTATAAATTTTTCTACTTGAGGCCAAGATTGTGCCGCATATTCAGTTGGTATGTACTGAACTTTCATTATGCTGGCATAAATTTCGCTGGGTTAATTTGTGAACCTTGAGATTTTTTACCAGTTCTAGCTTGTCTTACTCTATCTAACATTTTATATAAATGTTTAGCGCCTGCCTTTGTTGAACCATTACCTAAATGTGATACCACATCAGCAGGTACTACAAATTCTCCATCTGCTAAACGAGCAGGTCTAACACCATCTATTGTACCAGGAATAGAATCACTCATGCCGTCTCCTGGCCCATCTAACATGCCACCTTTAGCTTCTGAAATACCACCATGTGATAAAGCAATGATACCACCATGAGCCATAGTAGCTGTAGCTTCACCTGTTAATGGATTAGTGTTGGGTTCATAACTAGATAAAGCTTGTTGTGCACTTGTAGGCATTTGTGTTGGTGTTGCATAAAATGAATGTTGCTGTTGACTCATAGGAAACATATCACCGCCCATAAAATTTACATTAGCGGGTTTAGTCATCATAGAACCGCCTTGAGCTAATTCTGCTAAACCACCTTCAGCAAAGTGTGGGTATACTGGAGTAGGATTAGTTACCGGTTGATAATTAGAAGCTAACCCAAATTGAGGTCCGCTTGCTTGTGTAAAAGTTGGCATCTTAGGTCTTTGAGATGATAGAGCTAATAGCCCAGCACCACCAGCAAGTAATGGCCATTTGTATTGTTGGAAGAACGATGGGTTTTGAGCTTTTATAATATCTTTTGTATTATAAACATTACCATCTTGAGAAACATACATACCATTTTTAATAGTTCCAGGAACAGATCCTGTATCTGCACTTTGTACAGGAGCTATTTGATTTTTTTTAATTATATCTTCAAAATTTGTAACAGAATTAGGAGGAACATTAGTTGTTTGATCTCCTTGAACAGGGGTCGTACTAACATTAGGATTAATATTAGGATTAATATTAGGATTAACGCCTACAGCTGGTGCTGCTGGAGTTGCTTGTTGACCTAAGTTAGATAATACTTGAGATGTAATATTTGGGTTTACAGATGCTAATTGTGAAGCAGACATATTAGCCATATCAGCTGTACCTGCAGTGCCAAAAGGTGATGTAGCTGAAACTGCTTGAGATGTCCAAGGTGAATTAGCTACAGATGATCCTGATAGATCAGTAGCATTTGCTACATTAGCTCCTGGAGTTACTTGAGCACCAGTATCTCCCATATAAGCTGCTTGAGGGCCTGTCATTAAACTTTTAAGTCCTACACCAGCACCACCAGCTAAAGCACCTAAAAATGGATTACCACCTGTTAAAGATGCAATACCTCCGCCTAATGCAGCATTAGCTAATAATCTAGTACCAAGACTAGCGCCACTTCCAAATATTTCTGGAGCGACTTCAGGAGCTATTAAAGAAGCTCCTAACCCTAATATTGAACCAAAACCACCACCAGACATGCTTACCCCCTATAATCTATTTGTTGTATATTACCATTAATATAATTCAGATACAATTACTAAACAGTTGTTCCGCTTGCATTTACCCAATGTTTACCATTCCACCAAATAGGAATATCTAGTGTTGTATCAAAATAAAATTGTCCTACACTTAAATTATTTACTGGTCGTCCTGTTGTTACACCTGAATTAGGTAAATTAATACCTTGTGTAAAATTATCTATTTGAGAAAAATAAAGACGCAACGCATTAAGTACTTGATCTTGGTACATCTGCGTATATTCAACAGGTGCAATAGGTAAATTAGGTGCCTTTGTTGGAATCGGCGTACCGGTTTTATATTGTATCGCCATTATCTTCTTCCATCTGGACGTATATCAATACGGGGCGAACCGAGCTGCCAGGCTACCCCCAACCCAGTAGACTCGATCCTAAACGCCATTTGACGTCCACGCAACCTAGTATATACTTGTCCTGTAAATTGTTGAACTGTATATTCAGGAATAGTTGTATAATTTTGTGCACTTGTAACTACAGGATTATCGGCTGTACCATATGGAGTTCCTGAGTTTTGACGTGGTTTTACTGTCATTGTAACGCTTGGATTATTAGTGGTTGAACCATTAAAATTGACATCAGGCAAGATACGCCATACAAACCCAAAATTGTGACCATCACCAATATCGAAATCAGAAGATTGTACATATGCATCAATAGGTTGAGGAGAACTTGTAGATTGGTCGTCACATCCGTTTTCATGATTTAATAGCCTTCCATTATAATCGGCTGCAATAGGATATTGTTGAGTACCTGATTGTATCCAAGCAGTGCGTGCCATAGTGCCGTAGTACCAAACACGATCAAGATAGTTATAAATAACATATTTATCAATTAAAGTATTAGGTTTTGTTTCAGACCCACCATTACCATCAATAGAACAATAGAACCACCAAACTTCATTAAAGGCTTCGTTAGCACCTGCAAATACTTGGTAAGATTGATTTTGGTTAATATCGGCAAAAATGTATTGACGTAAGGCACAAGGTAATACTTCTACACGACCTGAATACATGTAGAACCGATCTCGACCCATCCAGTAAGTGACGTTATTTACAGTAATCATTGAATTCGGCGACATCACAGAAATGTTATCCATTAATATTTGGAAACCCCAAACATAAGGTGCACCAAGATATTGCATAGAATAAATAGCCGAATCAGTCCAAACTAAAATTTCTTGGCGTGTAGCTCTTGCTGCCATAATAAATGAGCCATTAGATAGCGTATATTCACCTGATTGATTTGATATTGTCGGAACCCATTGGTATGGATTAGCTTGGTCAGACCATCTTACTAATAGTGGGTTAAAGGGGGTATTGGCATTCGTAGGATCATATGGATTAGAACCAAATGCAATTACAAACTCTTGGATAGCTGAAGTAATTACTTGGTATGTTGCAGTAGGTACATACGCCCCTGCATATGAAAAATTATAATTACCAGAACTATTAGCTGTTGTAGCTGTTGCAGGGGGTGTAAATGTAAGTGGTACTGTGGTTGCACCTGTAATATAAGTATTAGAAACATAAGTACCTGCTGGAATACCTGTGCCCGTAATAATCATGTATGGATAAATATAAGGTGCATTTGTACTAGACACTGTAATACTTGTAGCTCCAGAACTAAAGGTAGAAGCATCTGTAATTAATGTAGTTGAATTAGCTAGGCTATTTAAATATTGTACACGCGTAGAGACACCGTTAGCATCTTGCCAATAAAATATTGGACCTCCACGTGGAGCTATTACTAAATCAGCACCGAAGTTATCGTTTGACCATAGACGAAATTGTTGTACAAGATTAACGGAATATCCAGAACCCCAAGTACCACGACTCCATGGACCAGAACCCCAACCAAGACCTACTGTATATAAATTAGAACCTGACGGATATTCATATTCTACTGTTACGGAACCACCGCCTGTTGTTGTTGATGTAGCTGGTGTTGCTGCAGTAATCGTATATGTGGTTGAACTTGGCACAGACACTACTATGTATTCACCAGAAATAGTCACACCACCTACGGTGTATGTTCCAGTGAATATAACGTAATCGCCTACACTTGGATTGTAATTAACATCAGTAACTGTAACTGATGTTAAAGTGTTTGTTGTAGCAAAAGGATTTGTAAGTGTGCTTGTAAAAATAATGGGTGTAACGTCATTATAAATACCATTTGAATAAATATAGTATTTAGAGCTAGTACCAACACCAGTATAAAGATTTCCTACACCTGCATCTGCATTAAGCCATATCCATATAGAACGAGCTATACCATCAAATTGGCTTGAAGAAAACTGTGTCCAACCACCAATTTTTTCAGGGAACCCTGAACGAAATCGAACTTTATCGCCATCATACCAACCACCCTCATTAGAGTAATCAGTACCTTCACGGTTTAAACCTGGTCTAAATTGTAGTTTTTGTAATGGCATATTATTCTTTTATAAATAAGTCATGTTCGGCTTGTCTTCTTTTTACTAAACCAGGTTGTGATACTCCACTTGCAAAGTGGAACTTTAATAAATCATTTGCTGCTGCATCCCACATAGATGCATTTATGTCTTTGAGTAATGTG
>Ga0214192_1000634_pt1 | contig 21346 bp, 25 predicted proteins | sample TroBogEpilimnion_44_FD_153030 | JGI IMG/M metagenome (GOLD analysis project Ga0214192, IMG submission 153030) | Freshwater microbial communities from Trout Bog Lake, WI - 29JUL2008 epilimnion | ecosystem: Environmental > Aquatic > Freshwater > Lake > Epilimnion/Euphotic zone | place: Trout Bog... | reverse complement strand
GTCACTCACGCATATCGAGTGACGTGACAAAAAAAGAGGCGAGCCCGAAGGCCCGCCTCTCTTGTTTCCCTGAATGCGGTTTTGATTACGCTTCCTTGCCCTTCAGCTTCTCGCGCTGTTCGCGCAGCACGGCTTTGCGGCTCAGCTTAATCTTGTTGCCTTCGAGACCGAGGACCTTGACCAGAATCTGGTCGCCTTCCTTCAGTTCGTCGCGCACATCTTTGATTCGCGTTTCGGCGATTTCGCTGATGTGCAGCAGGCCGTCGGTGCCGGGGAAGATTTCGACGAAGGCGCCGAAGTCGACGATCCGCACCACGGTTCCGAGGTAGGTCTTGCCCACTTCGGCGGTGGCGGTGAGGTCGGCGATGATCTGCAGCGCTTTGTTGGCCGCAATCGGATCGTTCGACGCCACGTGAATGGTGCCATCGTCTTCCACGTCGATCTTGACGCCGGTCTGCTCGATGATCCCGCGGATCACCTTGCCGCCCGGTCCGATGACGTCGCGGATCTTATCCTGCGGAATCTTGGTGGTGTAGATGCGCGGTGCGTAGGGCGACATCTCGGCAGCCGTCTGCGAGATGGTCTCGGCCATCTTGTCGAGGATGTGCAACCGGCCGCGCTTGGCCTGATCGAGCGCTTCCTTCATCAGCGCGATGCCGACGTTGGGAACCTTGATGTCCATCTGGAGCGCGGTGATGCCTTCGCGCGTACCGGCCACCTTGAAGTCCATATCGCCGTAGTGATCTTCAGCGCCCGCGATGTCGGTCAGGATGGCGTACTTGTCGCCTTCCTTCACCAGACCCATCGCCACACCGCCCACCGGAGCCGTGAGCGGCACACCGGCATTCATCAGCGCCATGCTGGCGCCGCAGATGGAGGCCATCGAGCTGGAACCGTTCGATTCCAGAATGTCGCTGACCACGCGAAGCGTGTAGGGGAACACCGTTTCATCCGGAACCACCGCCAGAACGGCCCGCTCGGCGAGCGCGCCGTGGCCGATTTCGCGACGGCCGGGACCGCGCATGAAGCCGACTTCACCAACGCTGAACGGCGGGAAGTTGTAGTGCAGCATGAAGCGCTTGAACGTTTCGCTGCCCGGTTCCAGCATCTCGATCCGCTGCTCATCGTCCTTGGTGCCGAGCGTCACGGTGACCAGCGCCTGCGTCTCGCCGCGGGTGAAGATCGCCGAACCGTGCGTGCGCGGCAGAGCGCCGACTTCGCTCCAGATCGGACGAATTTCTTCGAAACCACGGCCATCGGGGCGGCGGCGGGCATCGAGCATCTGATCGCGGAAGATCTTTTCCTTCAGCGCATCGAACAGCTTACCGGCTTCCGCCTTCTGATCCTCCGCCGCTTCTTCTTCGCAGCGGGCATGCAGGGCATCGACGCGGGCGTAGCTTTCCAGCTTCTCGTACTTCTTGGTATCGAGCGCATCGGTCAGTTCGGCGCGGAACTTCTTGTCGATCTCCGCGGCCAGCGTCTCGTTGATGACGTGCGGCGTGAACTCGCGCTTGGTCTTGCCGGCGGCAGCCACAAGCTGCTTAACGACCTCAATAATCTTCTTGCAGGAATTGTGGCCAAACTCCAGAGCGCCGAGCACTTCTTCTTCGGAAGCCTGCTGCGCGCCGGCCTCCACCATGACGATGCCGGCTTCGGTGGCCGCAACCAGAATGTTCAGTTTGGAAGCGCGGGTATCGCTGTAGCTGGGGTTCGCAACGTACTTGCCATCCACCATGCCAACTCGCACCGCGCTCACCAGGTGGTGGAACGGGATGTCGGAAATGGCGAGCGCGGCGCCGGCGCCGACCAGAGCGAGCGTGCTCGGGTCCTGCTCCGGATCGGCCGAAAGCACCATCGCGATGATCTGGGTTTCGTTCAGGTAGCCTTCGGGGAACAACGGCCGCATGGGCCGGTCCATCATTCGGCTGGTGAGGGTTTCCTTTTCGGACTGGCGCCCTTCACGCTTGATGTAGCCGCCGGGGATCTTGCCGGCTGCATACGTGTACTCGCGGTAATCGCAAGTGAGGGGGAAAAAACTCTGGTTGGGCTTGGGCTTGGCAGCCGTGGTGGCCGTGACGAGGACGACCGAGTCGCCGCAGCGGACAACTACCGAACCGCCCGCCTGCTTGGCTATCTTACCCGTCTCGATGGAGATTTTGCGTCCATCGAGATCAATCTCGAATGTGTGTACTTTCATTTATGTTGCGCCGGGTTACGTTCCCCGGCAGCTCCTTATCTGCCGACAATGCGGCCTGATATGCGAGGGAGTTGACAGGAAGGGAACAGCGCGCAAAATAAATGCGTACTGCTTTTCGCAGCCCGGAAAGGACCACGAAGGCGAGTGAACCACACTCCCGCCAACATCGGCGGGAACCACTGCTTCGAGTAAGGACCCCTGGAAAAACTAGTGGCGGATCGAAAGCTTGGCCAGAACGCTCTTGTACCGTTCCGGGCTGTTGACTTTGAGGTACGTCAACAGACGACGACGCCGCGCCACGAGGCTCAACAGGCCGCGCCGCGACGAATGATCCTTCTGGTGTGTCTTGAAATGCTGAGTCAGCTGTGAGATACGGTCCGTCAACAGCGCGATCTGCACTTCCGGCGACCCGGTATCCGTCTTATGATTCTGATTCCGGGCAACAATCTGCCGTTTAACTTCTGCCACCAATGCCATCTGAAGGGTTGCTACTCCTTGTCTTCTCTATCTCGTTGTCTATCAAAAGCAGTGTAGCACAACCGTAAGGTTCCGCGCAGCGCGAATTCACGCACGCCACTTTAATACACCGCGAAACAGAAGGCATCGTTCGTTCCGTCCGGCGTCAGCGCGTACTCGCCGTTCGGCAGGCTTTCGGCGGCCTCGATCCGATAAACCCCGCCCGAAACGGGATAGACATTGATTCGAAAGGATTTCGCACCGCCACGCCCCCGCCGCTGCACGGCCAGCTCGCGATGCCCTGCCCCGGCTTCGAGGCGATACAACTGAAATTTGCCGGCATCGATACGGCCGGCGTCGAAAACGAATATCGGGCTGGCGAGCGGCGTTCTTGCCGCCGCAGCCTCGCCGGGCACCGCGAAGACGGTGTCGAAACGGCGCTCGCGCGACTCGGCCACGCGGGCTTCGGTGGCGACCAGATTATCCCCGTGTACCAGATACGGCAGATCCTTTTGCGGCGGCAGCGGGACCGGGTACGGCAACTGCGCAAGCAGCCCGCAGACCGGCAGGAGCACACAGAAAAACTTCCGGCGGAACATGTTTTACTTCCATTGAACTGCGACTGGCGTTGCGTTTCAATTGACCCTGCCCCGGCGCGGGGAGACGCGGGGCGCGAAACTCTAAGCCCGCGCGGCCAGCCACGCGGCCAGCGCCGGATCTTCGAAATCCGGAATCAGCAACTCCACGCCGGGAAGCTCATCGTGCGTTGTCGAGATGCCGATGACCGGCATGCCCGCGGCGCGGCCCGCCTCGACGCCAGCGAGCGAATCTTCAAAGACCACGCACGCCGCCGGTTCGGCCCCAAGCATCTGCGCCGCCTTCAGATAAATCTCCGGATCCGGCTTGGGCCGCGAAACCTGGTGGCCGTCGACAGCCACGCGAAAAAACGAAGCCAGGCCGGTTGCGCCGAGGACCAGATCGATATTCGCCCTCTCGGCATTCGTAGCCACGGCGAGCCCGAACGCGCCGGCCCCTTCGAGAAAGCGGCGAATGCCGGGCACGAGCAACTCTTCCACGCGGGGCCGGACGAGCTCCCGATAGAGCGCCTCCTTGGCCGCACCGTGGGCGAAGACTTCGGCATCGCTAAGATGTTCGCCGAGCCAGCCGCGGATGATCTGGTCATTCCGCATGCCGTACATGGCGTCGATCATCGCCTGCGTGGTCTCCACTCCATGCCGCCGGTTGTAGACGACCCAGGTTTCCCGATGCGCCGGATTGGAATCGATAATCACGCCGTCCATATCGAACAGCAGCGCGCGCACCGGTTTTTCAGGCACCCCATTCTCAGGCAACGGAATTCTCCTCCGGCGCGCCGCCTTCCCCGGCCAACTCACCTGCGAGCCACGCAAGATAGTTCGGCGAGCCCTCGACGACAGGCAGCGCCAGCACTTCCGGCAACTCGTAAGAGTGCGCGGCTTCCAGTTCCGCACGCACCCGGTCAAACTTCGCGCGGGAAGTCTTCACCACAAGCAGCCATTCTTCGGCCTGCTCGATGACGCCCTTCCAGCGGTAGATACTCCTCACGGGCGCAACGATATTTACGCAGGCAGCGGCGCGCGCTTCCACCAGACGGCGCGCGAGGCGCTCTGCTTCGGCAGCCGACCCGCATGTGCTCAAAACAACGATTTTATCGGTCATTTTCAGAGTTTTTCGCTGGAACCAGACTATCCACCGATGTTACTATGAGGTGTCATAACGCTCTTCATCCTTACAGCCCAATGAGAGTCTCCGGAGTGAAAGTTGTGTACGCGATGGTCCTGATGGTGGGGGTCGTGTACGCGTTTGTTTCGTTGCGCGGTCCGAACGGAATTTCCGGCATGCTGGAAAAGCAGCGGATGGTTCGCGAGTACGAACGCGGCAACGCGGAACTGCAGCGCGACATCGCGGCGCGCCAGCAGCGCATACTGCAACTGGAGAGCGATCCGGCGGCGCAGGAGTCGGCGATCCGCGAAAGATGGAAGCTGTCGGCGCCGGGCGAGAAGGTTTACATCATCGACGAGCACGCCAAATAACGGCGAAGCGAAGGCCCGGAATGCAGCGGTCCGGCCACGTTTGCAGCCGCGGAACGTCGCGCGTGCTATAAGAAAAAGAGCGGTTCCAAGCCACCCTAGCTCAGTTGGTAGAGCGGCTGATTCGTAATCAGCAGGTCGCCGGTTCGATCCCGGCGGGTGGCTCCAGTTTATCTCCCCTGCAATCCAACTCTTAGCGGCGATTCCGTCAACTTTCGGCGGCTCGGCGGTTTTCCCGGTGTGCCCGGATTTGTGCCCACCACCAAACGCCGTTCGGAACAGACATTTCACTCAGAAAAGCGATGCCGCCTCAGCTCAGCTCAGCGCCACGTCCGGTGTGCCACGTCCGGTGCGGAACGTCCGGTGCGGCCACGTCGCGCGATGAAAACTGCGCCGCACTCCCGCCGGCGCTCAGCGCGCGCCTGCTTCCGCCATCGCGCGCGGAACACGGTTCCCCGCCGCGATCGATCCTGCCTGCCGCGCCGACTCGAAAAACCGCCGGGAGTGGCCACGCACGCCGCCTTCGAGGTTCTCCAGAAATCTTTTCCCGCGGATTATCGCGTACGATTCCGTGGTCGCCGGTTCCGGATTGACGCCTGTGACATCCGCAGTATTCGTTCGCACCGGTGAATCCTCAGGAAGAAAGCGTCCAGATAACAAACCCCAGTCCAAGCGTCATGCCGACCAGGAACAGAGTAATACTAAGTAAGCTTTTTGGGAGAAACAGCGTAAACCGTGTCTGACGCCGGCGCCAATGACGCCTGCTGCCAAGGGTAGCCGCTCCATCGTTTCCAGGTAACATACGATAACGTTACGGTCGGCTATCCAATTCCGGCAAGTTCCAGAACCGGGTTTACTCCCGGCCGGAGTTCCCGTACTACCTGATGGGTAGATATTTTCCGAATTGACTGAAGAGTAGTATCCGGTTAATTACCGGCTGCGCGGCAGTTCGGCAGACGATCGCGTCCGCAGTCACTCGCTCCGGAAGCCGTGATACGAGCACCATGAATCAACTTCCCGCTCACACCGTGGAACATCTTATAACCAATCGTCCTATCTCCTGCTAACTTTTCCGAACTCATCGGATATCCACGCGGTAATGGAACGCGCCGGAGCAGCAACAGTACCCGCGCGGCCGCCAAAGTGGTTATTAGTCAACAAAACCATGCTAACTTTTGCTTGGCTACTGCGAACAGCGGCGTGCGCCGATGGTAGCCAGGAGAGGAGTTAATACGGTTCGATGCGACTAAAACAAGAAGACTGCCGCACATTTGTCCGTGCGCGCAGCCGAACACTCACAACACTCGCGACGCTTGCTGTCGCAATAGGAGGATTAACAACTACGGCGTGGGCGGGTTCTGTCACGATCGTCCCGCCATCACTCGCGGTTGGCCAAACATACAGGTTGGTATTTGTTACTGCCGAGACTTACACCGCCACGGACACCAATATCAACGACTACAACACCGCGGTACTAAACGACGCCAACAACAATCCGCTTCTGCAGGGATTGAACACCACATGGAATGCTATCGCTTCCACCCAAAGCGTAGCGGCGATCACCAATGTCGGACAGGATGCCGGGGTACCGATCTATAACCTCGGCGGGCAGTTCGTTGCGGCTGATGCTACAACTACTTTGCCCAGCGGTCTGTTCTCGGGAAATACACTGGCGAATCCCATTTTTTTTGATGAGAATGGCAATTCGTCAGCTTCTCCCGTCTGGACCGGATCGTTTTCAAATGGCTTGAACGTGCCTGGATGCGTCGGGCTGGGGTGCGCTACGCCGATTGTCGGAATGGCAAACAGCAGTTCTTCATTCTGGATCACCGAAACTACGGCGGGGAGCGCAAACACTGCGGCACTCTATGCATTGTCCGGCGTGCTGACAGTAGCTGCGCCGGAACCGGCTACGAATGGAATGCTGGCCCTCGGGCTGGTCACTCTGTGTCTGGCCGCGCGCCGGAAGCAACGGACTGCTCAGGTCAGCAGTTCAAAGGCATAACGCGGGATTTTCGTTCGGCAATCACGGCTCAAACCGCCGAACGTACGCAAGAACGGCTCGCCGATTCCTCCCGGCCAGTCGTTCTTGCGTTTCTGCGTTTCTGCGTTTCTGCGTTTCTGCGTTTTTCAGCGCAATCCCACGCCGGCGCCGCACAAGCGCCATCGTCACAACTTACTTCGCCTTCGCGCTCGGCCAGGACTCCTGCCACAACGATTTGTAATCGTACGTCGTGTAGAACTCAGTCCTGAATCCACCCCATGCCCCGGTTTCGATGCTGCGATTCACATCGCGCAGCCGGTCCGGCGGCACCCGCAGCGTAACGACCTGCCCGATCCCCATCATGGTGTACCAGGAAATCACGTCGATGCCCTTGGGCGGAAAGTTCTCGCGGAAGCCGTTCTTGCCGACGATTTCGTTAATCTGGGTCGAGTTCTTCGTCTGATCGTGGCGCAGGAAGATCGTGAGCAGGATCGACTTTGCCGGGTCCACCGTCGGCGTCGCAGTCGCGGCGCGCAGTTCATAAGTCGGATAAAACTCGGTGTGGTAGCCGCCCCACGCGCCGCTTTCGATGGTGCGATTCACTTCCCGCAAGCGGCTGGGCGGGACTTTCAGCGTCACCACCTGGCCGATGCCCATCATGACGTACCAGGATGCGACCTCAATCCCCTTCGGCGGAAAATTGTCGCGGAAACCGTTCTTGCCGACGATTTCGTTGATCTGGTCCACGTTCTTGGTCTGGTCGTGGCGCAGGAAAACGGTGAGCAGAATCGCATTCGGGTCGCCGGCCGGTGCCGGGGCCGCAGTGGGTGCCGCGGGCGCCGGAGTGGCCGGCTGCTGGCAGTTGGCGGCGAGCGCGCCGGCAACAAGGAGAATAATCAGTTTGCGTAACATGTGAATTCGATTCTAGCCCAACCGGGATCCGCGCAGCGGACGGGCCGCACCGGACAGGGCCGCACCGGACAGGGCCGCACCGGGTGTTCCGCCCCGGCCGGCGAATGGGCGGACGATTGCGGTAGCGTTTGTGTTGAGTTCAATTCAATGAAGCCGTCTATGAAGGCCGCCGTCTTGTACAAGCCGCTGCGAGCGGGAACGCAGCGCCTCGTCATCGAAGAGATTCCCCGGCCGGAATGCCCGCCCGGCTACGTGCTGCTGCGGGTGCGCGCCTGCGGCGTGTGCCGCACCGACCTGCATATCGTTGCCGGCGATCTCCCGTCTCTGCGCTCTCCGCTGGTCCCGGGTCACCAGATCGTCGGCGAGGTCGCGGAAGGCGCCACGCCTGACCTTCCGCTCGGCGCCAGAGTCGGCGTTTCCTGGATGGGCGGCGTGGACGGAACGTGCCCGTATTGCGAGCGCGGACTGGAAAATTTGTGCGACTCTCCCACCTTCACCGGCTATTCGGTCGACGGCGGCTACGCGGAATATGCGCTGGCCCGTACCGACTTCGTTTTCCCGCTGCCGGACGCACTCGACGACACACACGCCGCGCCGTTGCTGTGCGCGGGTATCATCGGCTTCCGCAGTCTGCGCGTTGCCGGCGTGGAACCGGGCGACCGCGTGGGCCTTTTTGGCTTCGGCGCGTCGGCGCATCTGGCGATTTCGGTATTGCAGGCCTGGGGCTGCGGCGTCTATGTGGCGACGCGCGGCGAATCCCACCGGCGGCTGGCCGCCGCGCTTGGTGCCGTCTGGGTCGGGAGCGAACAGGACAAGCCGCCTGTGGCGCTGGACCGAGCGATCACCTTTGCGCCGAGCGGCGACGTTCCGATTGCAGCGCTTGGCAGCCTGCGAAAAGGCGGCGTGGTGGCAATCAACGCCATCCATCTGGACAGAATTCCGGCCTTCGATTACGATCGCCTGCTGTGGGGCGAGCGCCAGATTCGCAGCGTCACCAATATGACGCGGGCCGACGCGCGCGATTTTCTGGCGATCGCCGCCCGCATCGGGCTTCGGCCGCAAGCCACCACCTTCACGCTCGCCGAAGCGAATGAAGCGCTGCGGGCAATTGAGAACGATTCGGTCGACGGCGCGGCCGTCATTCTGCCGGGGCACTGAGCGGCCTCGCCGCCGACCGCCCGCGCCGCATATATTATTGAGGGGTTTCACCATGATGGATACACCATGATGGATACACCACGACCGTTTCACCACGACGGACACACCACGACGGATAAACAACGATGGATAAACCACGAACCGCACGAATGACCGGCATCGGAGCGGCGTGCTTCGCCCTGATACTGGCCGCTTCCCTGGCCCGGGGCGCCGGCGCGCAATCGGCGACGGCCGCGATGACGATCACGCTCGCCGGACAATCGATGCTCCGTTCGGATCTTCGCGCCACCGCGCCCTCGGCAATCCCGGCCATGAAAGGGCTGCTGCGCGGCGACGTGGTGTTCACCAATCTGGAAGCCGCGATTGCCGAACCGGGCGAGGCCGTTCAGGAGGGCCGCGGCTTTCTCACGCCGCCCGAAGCTCTCGACGCGCTCGGCGCGCTCGGCGTGAATCTGCTGTCGCTCTCCGGCAATCACGCCTTCGATCTCAAGGCGACCGGCATTCAGAACACGCTCCGTGAAGCCGACAAACGGAAGATCGCTCACGCCGGCACCGGCAACAATCTGGCCGAGGCCAGTGCGCCAGGCTATCTTCACACGCCGAATGGAACGATTGCGCTGATCGCCAGCGCCTCCGGCCTGATTACCGCGGGCGGCAGCGCAACCGCGGACCGGCCCGGCGTGAATGAACTGCGCGTCGAAGCGGGCGGCAGAGCAAATGAGGCAACCGAAGATCTGCCGGGCGCGCCGGCCAACACGCCGAACCAGGAAGACTCCCGCCGCATCCTGCAAAGCATCCGCGAAGCGCGCGGCCGCGCCGATGTCGTGATCGTCTATCAGCACAATCATGTCTTCGGCAACCGCTCGTTCTCGACCATCTTCACCGAAGGCATGGAGGAGCGGCTGGCCCCGAACGAGTGGCTCCGCAAGTGGACTCACGCGGAAGTTGACGCGGGCGCCGACATCGTTGTCATGCATGGCGCGCCGCTGCTGCATGGCGTCGAGATCTATCGCGGCCGGCCCATCTTTTACGACCTCGGAAACTTTATCTACAACGTGCCGCCGGTCCTGACTTATATCGATGAACCGATGAGCTGGGAGAGCGTAGTGGCGCAGGTCGCGTGGCAGGGGAAAAGCGTGAAGTCGATCTCGTTCCGGCCGATCGTGATGAACAATATTGGCGACGGCGTGCCGGAGGTTCACAACGCATTCACCAACAATCAGTTTCTCGATACGCGCGGCTTACCTGCGCCGGCAACCGGGGCGCGGGCAGGCTACATTCTGCAGCGGCTGGCCGAGGCGTCGAAGCGGTTCGGCACGAAGATTGAGGTGAGCGGTGAGACGGCGGAGATCCGGCTGAAGCCGAGCAGGTAGCGCGCGGCTACTTTCCGAAAACTTCCTTAGCCACCGCAGCCGCCGAGACGGCCGCCGGCCATCCTGTATAGAAAGCGAGGTGCGTGATGACTTCCACGATTTCGCTTTCCGACAGACCGTTGGCCCGCCCGAGCTCCAGATGATAAGGCATCTGCTGGGCACGCCCCATCGCCACCAGAGCGGCGATCGTGATCAGGCTTCGTTCCCGCTTCGATAGCTCGGGACGCTCCCACATGTCGCCGTAGATGACCTGCTGGGCCAGTTCAATCAGCTTCGGCGCAAAATCGCCGAGCAGTTCCTGCGCGCCGGGAACAGACAGAGTGGGGATGGCAGAGTTCGGATCCATTGAGTTTCTCCGTAACGCAACGCGGGCGCAGACAGGTAGCCTGCGCCCGCGTCGTCAGTTCATTATCGTCACTTACCGATGGTCGCTTACTTGTCGGTGAGCGCCGCCACGCCGGGCAGTTCCATACCGGACAGGAACTCGAGCGAAGCGCCGCCGCCGGTGGAAACGTGCGTGATCCGGCTGGTGACGCCGGCCACCTTGATTGCCTTTTCCGAATCGCCGCCGCCCACTACCGAGACCGCGCCCGATTCGGCAACGGCCTTCGCCAGCGCCACCGTGCCCTTATCGAAGGGCGGCATTTCGAAGACGCCCATCGGCCCGTTCCAGATGATTGTCTTCGCCCCCGCGATGATGGCCGAATAGCTGGCCACGGTCTGCGCGCCGATGTCGAGAGCCATGAGTCCGTCCGGCACCTGCGTCACCGTCTGATTGTCCGCGCCGGCTTTGAACTCGGCAGACACCACGTGATCCACCGGGAGAACAATCTTGCCGGGATATTCGGCGAGTAACTTCTTCGCCAGATCGAGCTTGTCGTCTTCCACCAGCGACTTGCCCACCGGCTCGCCCTGCGACTTGAGGAACGTATACGCCATGGCGCCGCCGATCAGCACTTTATCGACAACCTTCGCCAGATTTTCGATGACCTCAATCTTGTCCGACACCTTGGCGCCGCCGAGAATAGCAACGCAGGGGCGCGCCGGATTCTTCGTCGCCATGGTGAGATACTTCAGTTCCTGATCCATCAGCAGTCCGGCGGCAGCCTGCTTCACGAACCGGATCATGCCGACCGTGGAGGCATGCGCTCGATGCGCCGTGCCGAACGCGTCATTCACGTAAACATCGCAGAGCTTCGCCAGCTTTTCGGAAAACGCCGCGTCGTTGGCCTCTTCCTCGGCGTGGTAGCGCAGATTTTCCAGCAGCAGGATTTCGCCCGGCGCGGGGAGCATGGCTTCGACGGCGGGACCGATGCAGTCCGGCGCAAAGGCCACCGGCTTGCCAAGCAGTTCGGCGAGCTTCACCGCGACCGGCTTGAGGCTCATCTCAGGATTCGGCTTCCCTTTGGGACGGCCGAGGTGCGAGGCCAGCACCAGCCCGGCGCCCTGTTCGAGCGCGTACTGGATGGTCGGCAAAGAAGCGCGGATGCGCTTGTCGCTGGTGATTTCCTGCCCACCCGGGGCGAGCGGGACGTTGAAGTCCACCCGGATGAAAACGCGTTTTCCCTTGAGATCGAGGTCTTTTATTGACAGTTTTGACATCGTGATTCCGAGCTTAGCAAGAGCCCGCGCGCCGGCAAACCGGGGGAGCTAGCGGACTTCGCTCATCAGACCCAGCAAATTGCCTTCGGAATCGCGGAAAAACGCCATCCAGACCTCATGGTCCGGGGTCTTCGCGATGGGCCGGGGAGGAGCTTCAAATTCCACGTGGCGGGCGCGCAGTTCGTCTGCGGAGGCCCGTATATCTTCGGTCCTGTAATAAATAATGGAGTTGTATCCGGAGTCCGCGCCCGCCGAGGCGCTCAGCATCAGACGGGTTCCGCCGCAGTCGAAAAAGGCCATCGTCTCGGCTTCGAACAGGAACGTCAAGCCGAGGACGTCACGGTAAAAGCCGACGGCGCGCGGCAGATCGCGAACGGTGATGGCGATCTGACCGATGGAGGTCAGGGTCGCGATCTTCGCCGGCATCGTTACCGCAAGAGAACTCATTGGCGATGAGTATACCGCCTTTCGCCGTGCAAAACCTTCAATTCAGGCCTGTTTTGCGTATAAATCCGACTGCGGCACAGGAGCAATGCCGGCATTCTTCCATGCGATCAGCAGAGCGCCCTCGGCCGGACCGTGGAGCGGCGCAGCGCAGAGAGAACCGCCGTCGAGTTGAACCAGCATTCGGAACCGTTCGGACAGAATGGAACTGTTGAAGACGCCGCCGGCCCAGGAGACGTGAACGACATCGGTATCGGCCCACAACTGGCGGCGCACGGAGGCAGCCAGAACCGCCAGGTCCTGCGCGGCGCGGCGGAGAATGTCGCCGGCGGCGGGGTCGCCTGCTTCGGCCAGCGTATCGACCACGCGCGCGAGGCCGGCCACGCGCGAACGCGACCATTCGGGCGTGTAAAAGCGGTGCAGCATATCGTTGGCGTCGCACGCGCCGGTCGATTCGAGAAGCGCCGGAGTCAGAGTGGTGCGCGGACCCCAGCCTTCGTGTTCGCGGAGCACGGCGTGGACGGCCTTGCGGACGACGTCGAACGCGCCGCCTTCGTCGCCGAACAGGTGGCCCCAGCCGCCGGCGCGAGCCGTCTCGTCACGTTCATTGCGTCCGAACGCGATGGAGCCGGTGCCGGCAATGACGACAATGCCGGGTTCGCCGGCGGTGGCTCCGGCGAGTGCGATGGCGGCGTCATGAGTCACGGTGAGGTGATCGGCCTGAATCATTTCCCGCAGCAGCGAGTCCTTGTCGTCGGGGCCGCCGCTCATGCCGAGGCAGGCCGAGCGGAAGCGCCACGGGGCGCCACTGGCATCGGGCGCAAGTCCGGCGCACTGCGCGGCGTGGGCGATGCACTCTGCCATCACGCGCAGGAACTTGGCCTTCGCCTCCGAGGCCGCAACGTGGTTGCACGGTCCCGAACCGGCCCAGCCGACGATGCGTCCGGCGGCGTCGCCGATCAGTGCGGTGGTGCCGGACTGGCCGCCATCCACGCCGAGAAAGTATTCGTTCATCGACATTCGCTCATCAAAGAGGGAGGATAGCGCGAAAGTGAGCCGGGCGGCTGCGGTCAGATGACACGGCGGATACTTTCGCGAATGCTCTGCGCGACGCCGAGCGCGTCCCAGTCGGCCGGCTCGACCCACGCCACACGCGGGGCTTCGTCGGTAATTTCGATTTCGTCCGACAGTGCGCGGAAGGCCCAGATCAGGTCGTGGTGCAGATGGAACGGCTCGTCACGCTTCGGCGGGATGCCATGGACATCGATGCCGGCGAGGACGGGCGCAATGGACTGATCGAGCCGGACGCGAGTTTCTTCTTCGGCTTCCCGGGCCGCCGCGGCGGCGAGCGACGCGTCGGACTTCTCCACATGACCGCCCGGCAGCAGCCAGCGATTGAGCCGGTGGTGGTACATGAAGAGCACGCGCGCATCGGCGGGATGCCGGACCAACGCGGTGCAGGTGATGTGGCCGGGCGTGAACTGAGTGCGCGCGAACGGCTCCGCCGTGTGATGCAGCATGTCGAGCACGAGCGAGCGGCTCTTGGCGGCGAGTCCGTCGGCACCGGGGTCGAAGGCATCGACGATTTGCAGGGCAGCGTGTTTCACTGGGCGGGCGTCTTTTCGAGCTGATCCCTGGCCCAGATGCGATCGGGATCGATGGCCAGCGACCTGGTGAAGGCCTCGCGCGCCTCGGCGTTCTGCTTGAGCTTCTTGTGTGCCATGCCCAGCCACAGGTAGGCGTCGGCGTTCTTGGCATCGAGCGAGATAGCCTGGCGGAAGTCCTTCATGGCGTTTTCGGCGCCGCCGCCGAAGTTGGCGGACAGGTAGTAGTTGCCGACGCCGCGCGCAACGTACGCGCGGGCCGACTTCGGATCGAGCTCGATGGCCTTATCGAGAGATTCCTTGGCGCGTTTGCCGTACGCAAGCGCGCCCAGGATGGGATTGGCGGGAATGACCTGGCCGCAGAGCGTGCCGAGAACGCGATAATAATCGGCGACCTTGCCGTTGATGGCGATGGCCTTTTCGGCGTCTTTCACGCCGGTTTCGGCCGCGGTCTGAGCGTTGGCTTTGTCGCGCAGTTCGGTGGCGACTTCGGCGGCATAAGACCACGCAATGGCTGCGCGGTACCAGCTATTGGCGTCATTCGGTGTCTTCGCCGCCGCGGCATCGAGAGCCGCCGCAGACTTTTCCAGTGCTACGCGATCCTGACGGTCGCGGAGCTTTTCCAGATCGTCGGCAGCCAGAGCCAGCGAGGCGGCAATCGACATTGCAGCCAGGCTTCCCACGGCCAACCGGACCAAAGCAATTCTCATAAGTCTTCTATCGCCTGATTCGTTTTCCGCCTGATTCGTTTCTCGCCTGATTCGTTACAACTTCGCGACCTTCCGCTGGACGAGCAGGAAATAGGCTCCAAGTACGGCCAGCACGACGCCATTCACCAATAAGACGAACGGAGCAGTCAAAATCGGTACAAGCCGGCCGGTCAAAATGCTGCCGAACGGCATCCCGCCGCGGAACGCCACGTTGTAGACGCTCATGACGCGGCCGCGCATGTCGTTGGGTGTGATCAACTGCACAAGCGAGGCGATCATGGCGAACGCGCACATGAGAACCGCGCCGGTGACGAACAGCAGCGCGCAGCTGAGCACCACCGATGTCGATTGCGCGAAGGCGACGATGCCGAAGCCGAGAGCGATCAGCATGGCGAGAGCGATACGGCCTTTGTTGGCGATGTTGCCGAGCGTGGCCACGGTGAGCGCGCCGGTGATGGAGCCGAGGCCGGAGCAGACCAGGAAGAGCGTGTAGGTCATGGCGTTCTGGTGGAACACGTCCTTGGCGAAGACCGGGAGGAAGGTGATGGTCGGGACGGCGAGCAGCGTCATGAAGAAGGCGATGCCGATGAGGGTCTCCATGGCGCCCTGCTGACGGATGAACGAAATGCCCTGTTTGACGCCAGTCAGGATTGAATCCGAGGTGCGGGCCGGCTTGAAATCGATGTTCAGTTTCAGCAGCGAGAAGATGACGGCGACGAAGGAGAGAGCATTCAGGCCGAAGCACCAGGCGCCGCCGGCGTACTGCAGGGCGAGTCCGCCGAGCACCGGACCGACGACGCGCGCGAGGTTGAACTGGATGGAGTTGAGCGCGATGGCGTTGGGTAGATCTTCCTTATCGACGAGGCTTGGGACGAGCGCCGAGTAGGCGGGGCCGCCGAAGGCCTGGGCGGTGCCGACCACGAACGAGGAAAGCAGAATGTGCCAGACCTGAATATGGTGCGTGCCGATGAGGATGGCGAGCGTGAGAGCGCTCACCATCTGGACGAACTGCGAGCCGAGCAGCAGGATGCGGCGGTCCATGCGGTCGGAGAGGACGCCGCCGACGAGGGAGAACAGGAAGATCGGGATGTCGCCGAGGAAGGCATCGAGGCCGAGCAGGAAGGGCGACTTGGTCATTTCCAGGACGAGCCAGTTCTGGGCGATTTCCTGCATCCAGGTGCCGATGGACGAGGTGCAGGCTCCGGCCCAGAGGAGGCGGAAGTTGGGGTACTGGAAGGCTTTGAAGGTGCGGCTGAGCACGGGTCGGGTGGGGCCGCTACGGGAGCGGCGTCTCGCGTTGAATGAGATGGCAGAGGTTGCCGTCAGCGTCGTTAAAGAAGACGAGGCGATTGGCGCCGTTGAGGTATGGCTCGGAGACGAAGCGAACGTTCTTGCCGCGGAGTTCGGCGAGGGCGGAATCGAAGTCGTCGACGGCGATGGCGAAGTGGCGGATGCCGGCGCGGCGGTTATCGGCCATGGACTGAGGCGGAGGGGCGTCGTCGCTCTGGATGATTTCCATCATGGTGCCGTCGGCGGCGCGGACGAAGAAGGCGCCGGAGTTGGTGAAGTTGATGCGGAAACCGAGGTGATCGACGTACCACTGTGCCAGTTTTTGCGGGTTGGGAGATGAAATTGCGGTGTGTTCAACGCCCAGGAACATAAGAACTGATTGTAGCGCGGGGGCGTCGGAGAGGCGGCCGGGGAACGGGGCGGGCGGGAGGCGATTTGAAAAAACGAAGCCAGTTGCGGTAAGAGAGGCGGCGGGCTGCCGCCGCGCTTTCATCTTCCACGTCCATCTTCCACGTTCCCCGAATTTGCACGTTCGAACCCAAATGGCGGTATGGCGAATTTGAAAAAACGAACCCATTGTCAAAGAGCAACGTGCCGGGCGAGTCGTGAGGCACACGACGGGCGTGCCTGGTGTCGGCCCAGGCAAACGATAACACGCGGAGGGGGCGTTATCGGCGGCGTTCGGCGGTAAGTGGTTGAGTGGTTTCGGAAACTTTTGTTGAAGCCGGCGAACCGGCGAGTGCGGAAGAAGGTCCCGCTTCCGGATTCATCGTCGTCATTCATCGTCGTCGAGGCCTTTGCCTGCCATGATCCGGTGGACGTGTTTCTCGATGCGTGCCTCACGTGTCTTGCTTTGTTTGGCCGAGGAGAAGTGGATCAGGTAGGCGCGCTGGCGTCCCGGCGTCAGTGCTTCGAAGGCCTTCCTGAGGGCGGGTGCGGCGCTGAACTTCCGGGCCAGTTCCTCCGGCATCGGGAAGCCCGATGTCTTTTTCAACTCCACCCTGAGCCCGGCCTTTTCGATTTCGACGGCCTGGCGAAGGTAGGTTTTGAGCAGGCGCCGGCGTTTGACGATTTCGTGCGGGCCCGTGAAGCGGATTTGGCGCGGCGGCTGGACGGTAGGCGTCTGGCGGATCAGGATGCCGTGTTGGTCATTCAGAAGCGCACCCTTGTGAAAGAGGAGGGCGCAATAGCCTTTGAACCCGTGGATCAGGACGACGTTCTTCCCGTTGAGCGTGTAGCAGGGCCAGCCCCATTTCAGCTCTTCGGTGAGGCCGCAGCTGAGCACGATGGGGCGCAGCAGTTGGTAGCAGTCCTTCCAGGGAGTGTCGCTGGCGAAGAAGAAATCGACCTTTGGGTTCATGCGGCGGATGGGGAGGAGTTTAGCACGATATTTCGGGGACGCCTGGCGCGATTGCGGTCCACTGAGAATTCCCTGCCCCGGCGCGTTCCGGGCAGCGCCGCGCGGCCGACGAGTAATTGGCAAGGATTGCCAATCATGTTAGGCTGACTGCAGGAAACATATGCCGACGCGAAACATCAACCTCACGGAACATTTCGATCGCTTTGTGGAGGCGGAGGTCGGATCGGGCAGATTCGGCAACGCGAGCGAGGTGGTGAGGGAGGGGTTGCGGCTGATGGAGCGGCGCAATCGGGAGGATCAGGCGAGGCTGGCGTGGCTGCGGGGAGCCGTCAAGGAGGGCATCGCGCAACTGGAGCGGGGTGAGGGGATGGAGTTCGGCTCCATTGAGAGCCTGGACCGGGATCTTGACCGGATCGGCGAGGAAGTTAAGGCCAGGTCGGCAGGGAATGGCAAACGTGCCAAAGCCCGCTAAGCTGCCGGGGATCGTCCTTGCGCCGGCCGCGCGGGAGGATATTCGCGAGGCGCTGGTGTGGAGTCTGGAGCAGTTCGGGGAACGAGCGGCGGCGCGGTATCGGGAACTGGTGAAGCAGGCGATTCGGGGAATTGCGAGCGATCCGATGCGGCCGGGGTCAGTGGCGCGGCCGGAGTTGGCAAAGGGAATTCGCACGTATCATCTGTTCATCAGCCGGGGACGGGGGAGGAATGGACAGGGACGGGTCGAAAGGCCGAGGCATTTTGTGGTGTATCGGCGGCTTGGAGATGCGATTGAGGTAGTTCGGGTGCTGCATGACGCGCGTGAACTGCAGAGGCATGTGCCGGGGGCGAACGAGGGGCCTGCGTCCGACGACACAGAAAAGTAACCAGGCTGGCGCACATGGTTCGGAGTGAAGACCGGGCCAGGCAGGGTTCCGGTGAAGCGTGAAAACTCACGAACCCGAGCGAAGGACACAGGCAAGCAGGTGACGGGCGGCGCGTCAGCGAATTGCTATCAGCAGCCCCCAGCTCAGCGTGATGGAGCGCTCATGCTCATGGCCGAATGCGTAGTCGAACGCCGGTTCGACGAACCAGCCAATTCGATGCCGGGCGCCGGGCCAGTACATGAAATCCAGCGCAAACTCTGCCGCGAGCGAGTTCGTCGCGATGGCGGATTTCCGCTGGTGAATCCATTCAGGGCCGACGCCGATCATGAATTCCGCTTTCCGGGACAGGGTCCAGGGCTTCTTGAAGAGCAGATCTGTGTCCCATTCTACGGTGTGCGCGGCAAAGACCGGAGTGGTGCCGATTTCCATTTCCAGCCAGTTTTCGATGGGTGTGAATTCAACGGCGATGTCGCCGCCGGCGCTCGACGCACCCTGGATGGTCCGACTGCCGGACGCCCCGAGTTCGAGGATTGCAACGGGTTCAGTAGCGGCGGTCTGCGCGAGGGCGGCGCAGGCAAAGAGAAATGATGCCGCGAGAAGACGTAGTTTCACGAGTTGCAAATGGAGTGTAGCAGTTCCGGCATCAGGCGGGTTCCTCCCAAAGAGACGCGTCGCGGATAGACGTCGCTCAGATCGCGTTGCGCTTTGTCAGCGGGGCCTGGCGGATTTCGAGGCAGCCCTGGCCGGTGGGGAGGACTTTGCCGGGGTTGAGGCGGCCGGCGGGATCGAAGAGGGCTTTGAAGCGGCCGATGTAGTCGAGCGTAGCGGCGGAGAACAGGCGGGGCATGAATTCGTTCTTCTCCATGCCGACGCCGTGTTCGCCGGTGATGGAGCCGCCGACGGAGATGCAGTAGCTGAGAATTTCTTCGCCGGCGGCGCGGGCGCGTTCGATCTCCTCCGGGACGTGGAGATTGAAGGGGATGATGGGGTGCAGGTTGCCGTCGCCGGCGTGGAAGATGTTGCTGATGCGGAGATCGTACTTTTGGGCGACGCCGGCGATGAAGCGCAGGGTGGGGGCGACCTGGGTGCGGGGGACGACGCCGTCCTGCACGTAGTACGACGGGCTGACGCGGCCGACGGCGCCGAAGGCGTTCTTGCGTCCCTTCCAGAGAAACTCGCGTTCGGCGGCGGTTTTGGCGATGCGGAATTCGCGCGCGCCGCAGCGGAGGCAGACCTGTTCGATCTCGGCGGCCTGGGCTTCTACTTGTTCGGTGAGGCCTTCGAGTTCGATGAGCAGCACGGCGGCGGCATCCATGGGATAGCCGGCGTGGGTAGCCATTTCGACCATGCGGAGCATTTCGCCATCGAGCATTTCGACGGCAACGGGCGTGATGGCGCAGGCGGTGATTTCGGCGACGGTGTCGGCACAGTCGGAAGGCGAGTTGTAGACGGCGAGGAGGGTCTTCACCTTTTCCGGCGCGCGCATGAGGCGGACGATGATTTTGGTGACCAGGACGAGCGTGCCTTCCGAGCCGGTGAGGAGGCCGAGGAGGTCGAGGCCGGGGAGGTCGGACGCTTTGCCGCCGGTCCAGTGGACGGTGCCGTCGGGGAGGACGAATTCGAGGCCGAGGATGTGGTTGGTGGTGACGCCGTAGGCGAGCGTGTGGGGGCCGCCGGAGTTTTCAGCGACGTTGCCGCCGATGGTGCAGGCGCGCTGGCTGGAGGGATCGGGCGCATAGAAATAGCCGGAGCCCTGGACGGCGAGCGTGATGTCGAGATTGACGACGCCGGGCTGGACGATGGCGCGTTCGTTGGGGAGATCGATTTCGACGATCTGGTTCATGCGCGAGAAGCCGATGATGACGCCGCCGGCGCGGGGGATGGAGCCACCGCTGAGTCCGGTGCCGGCGCCGCGGCCGACGATGGGGATGTTGTGTTCGGCGGTGATGCGGACGATGGCGGAGACTTCTTCGGTGGTGCGGGGGAAAAGGACGAGGTCGGGGCGGGCTTTGTCGATGCTGCCGTCGTATTCGTAGAGGGCGAGGTCTTCGGGTCGGTCAAGGCAGGAGCCTGGGCCGAGGGCGGCGAGAAGCGCCTGTTTGGCTTCGGCCGGGATCGCGGAGGGCGTGATGGCTGCGTCAGAGGAGCGACTTGACATGCGCGATCATTTGCTCGGAGGACCAGTCGGTGGAGCTGACGATTTTTTCCACGACGCGGCCGTTGGTATCGATGAGATAAGTTTCGGGAATCTGGACGGTGCCGTAACGGGTTTTGATTTCTTTGGACGGGTCGCGGGCGGTGAGGAAGGTGAGATGGTACTTGTCGATGAAAGCTTTGTAGGCGTTGGCATCCTCATCTTCACTGACGGCGAGGACGACGAGGCCATTGGGGCCGAGCGCGGCGGCGAGGTTCTGCATCGAGGGAGCTTCTTCGACGCAGGGCGGGCACCAGCTGGCCCAGAAGTTGAGGATGAGAAGCTTGCCGCCGAAGTCCTTCGCGGTGATGGTGCGGCCGCTGTCGGCGCGGATGCTGAATTCGGGCGCCTTGTCGCCGACTTTGACGACGTTGTCGTGGAGCGAAAAGAAGACGGCGCCGCAGAAGGCTGCGAAGGAGAGGGCGAGGGCGGCGTGAAGGATGCGGTCGGCTTTCATGTGAGGCTTTCCTATAATTCTATTGGATCACCCGCTACACATGCTGATTTCGAAAAAGATTGAATTCGCGGCCTCGCACATCTGCCGGTCGGCGCAACTGTCGGACGCAGAGAACGAACGAGTTTACGGGGCGGCGGCGAATCCGCTGGGCCACGGGCACAACTATGTGGTGGAGGTGGCGATTGAAGGGGAGCCGGACCGGGTGACGGGGATGATCCTCGACCTGAAACAGCTGAAGGACATTCTGGAAGAGCGGGTGATGGATGTTTACGACCACCGGCTGCTGAACCGGGAAGTGACGCCGTTCGACAAGGTGGTGCCGACGGTGGAAAATATCGCGATCGATATCTGGAACCGGATTGAGGGCCATATTCCCGGGGCGCGGCTTTATTCGGTGCGTGTGCATGAGACGAATGAGCTTTGCGTGGAGTACCGGGGGGAGAAGTGACGGTACGGCTGACGCGGAAGTACGGGTTTGCGGCGTCGCACCGGCTGCACTCGCCGGCGCTTTCGGACGAGGAGAACCGGCGCACGTACGGGAAGTGCGATAACCCGCACGGGCACGGGCACAATTACGAGGTGGAGCTGACGGTGGCCGGGGTGGTGGATGCGGTGACGGGGCGGGCGGCGAATCTGGAGGCGCTGGACGCGCTGGCGCGGCGGGTGATTCGGGAGC
>Ga0214192_1000633_pt1 | contig 21364 bp, 13 predicted proteins | sample TroBogEpilimnion_44_FD_153030 | JGI IMG/M metagenome (GOLD analysis project Ga0214192, IMG submission 153030) | Freshwater microbial communities from Trout Bog Lake, WI - 29JUL2008 epilimnion | ecosystem: Environmental > Aquatic > Freshwater > Lake > Epilimnion/Euphotic zone | place: Trout Bog... | reverse complement strand
TTGCCCATTTATTAAGGTAAACTTTATAAAAGCTAAGTTAATAAATAGTTTTTATAAATGTGTATTTAAAATTGTAAAATATTTAAGATGATAAACTATCTAAATTTTCTTATTTCTCATGGATTAATTTTTTGTTAAAAAAACTTATAGCATGTCGCCGCTTTTGCAATATACGCACATATTAGTCAATAATGAATTTTTTGATTTATACAAATCAAAGCAATACTTATGACAACAATTATGACAGTTGGAACACTCGACAATATTATTATTAAATTTTTTATCGTTCAAATGACAATAACAAATCAAACATTCAAAAATATCCGAGTTGACAAGTTCGTTGATTTTTTTTTTTATAATTGTAAAATCAGTATTACCATTTAATAACGCGGTTAATTCTTTCTTTATTTTATTAAAGTATATCAAGTTATCTATTGTTATTCCAACAATGTCAGTCAAAAAATATATTATGTGTTCGCATAAGATGTTAGAACAAGGACAAGATAAATCTTTTATATTAATTTGATAATTGAAGAAACTTTTTGTTATAATAAAATTATTTTTTTTTTTTGTAAAAGATAATTTGGGATTTGAACTGTTGTATTTATAAATTGAATTTTTTACAGGATTTTTATACATATCAGTACACAAATGTATGAATTTGTCAATATATGTATATATATGTACACTCATATGTATATATTTTTCAATATTTTTTAATAAGAAAATAAATATATCGCCAATAAAGTAATAAAGAATTTGCGCGAAATACTATATTATTCAATGTCCATTTTATTATTTGTATCGCGTATAATAATATATGGTTCATAGTATTTCAGCCCAGAATAAAAATCATAAGAACCAATGTTATGCAAGCTTGACAAACGATAATATACCTCACTGTAGCTCAAATTATATAACTTCATTACGACAAACATTCCTACGATTAAACTATAATTAGTTCCGGTCTCACATAACAAATAAATATTTTGATTTAATGAAATTTTCCAGCTGATAAAATCAAACAAAGAATTTAAAATTTGCAAAGAGTTAAAAGTGAACTGTTGAATATTAAGATTGATGTAGTTTGGATGAACTAGCAAATTATTAAGACTTGCGGAACAGTTTATTATATAATTGACGGAATTTATAATTTGCGCCAAGTCATGCGGTGAACCTATAATTATATTTGAATGAATTTTAATCATAAAATTTCTATAATATTAACAATAATAAAAAAAATTGATTTATATAAATACGATTATAATAACATTAACAGTATTATTACAAAAATGGATTTGAGACAACTGAATGAATTTACAGAACAAATAAAAAAAATTCTTGAACTAAATGGAAGTCTAAATGCGTCAAATGAAATTTTAACTCAACAGTTGGAAATTCAAAAAAGTGAGACCGAAAAAATACTCAAACTTGAAAAAATACGTCAAATGGAACATGAAAATAAGATAATTCAATACACAGACCAAATAAAACAACTGGAAGAAAAAATAACTTTTCTCAAAAAAGAAAATAGCGAAAAATCATCAAAAACAATTTGGGAAACAACTCAAAATAAAATAAAAGACAAAGACGATCAAATTGAAGGATTAAAAAAAGAAGTTGAATTCTATAAACGAAAATATGGTGTATTGACTGGTACTACAAACGAACTTAAACAAGAGCTCAAACAAGAAGTAAAACAAGAAGTAAAACTTGAAGTAAAACAAGAAGTAAAAACTGAAGTTAAACCTGAAGTAAAACCCGAAGTTAAAAAAGTACAGAATAAAGAGCAAAAGACAAGTGATGAATTAGAATCAGAATTATTGGAAACAAAGTCGACGAATAAAACCAGCGTTGTGAACGAGGCGAAGAACATAAAATCCGTAAATACAGAAGTCAAAGCGAAAGAAGTCAAACAAGAAGTCAAAGCGAAAGAAGTTAAGAAAGTAGCAAAACAAGTACAAAATAAAAAAAGTACATTAGACAATAAAAAAATAGAGTCTTCGATGACAGAAGAAGATCTAGAAAGGGAGATGATGGGTTTATAATATTAATAATTATCAATTCTCTATCGGTTTGTAATCAGGATAGACCAATTTAAAAAAAACAAAGTTTGTGGATGAATAAGACATAATATTTTTTATAAATTTTAAAATAAAAATGTTCATAATTTCATTGTGGCTCGTGTATAAAATGTAAATTAAAATCATGGTCATTATAGGACTAAGAGGATTAAAGTATAACATAAATATAGAAAGTACATTTGTTGATAATCTAGTTGAATGTGTTTTCAATTCAATATTTTGCAAAATAATGAGTGACAAAATAATACAATCCACAGACAAAACAAAAAATAATAAATTAAGTATTGGATTTGAAAAAAATAGAGTTGCAAACAAAAGAAATATAATCATAAAAAATGGATTTTTATCAATATGAAATAATAAATAATCTAAAAATGATGAGTTGTGGTGTTGGTTTTTAACTTTAAGAATTAAATTATGTGATATATTTTTTAAAGATTGTAATTGTAGATTTGCTCTGTTAATTAAAGTATGTATATGGTCGTTCATAGTATATAATTAAAAAGATAAAAAAATCTGAGTATATGAGTTATATAAAATTATATAAAAAAGTGTGTATATAAAATATTAAATGCCAGAAGGCCCCGAAATATTATTTTTTTCAACATTTTTCAAGAAAAAATTTTTGACGACGACAGTATCGAACATTAAATCAAATACAGAAGAAACAATAAATGTGCCTTTAGATTTGAAGGGAGAAATAGTGGATGTATGTTCAAAAGGTAAATTATTATGGATTAAAATGACGTCAGACACAGTAGATAAATATTATTACATGCATATACATTTAGGGATATCCGGTTGGATGTTGTTCAAAGACCCTAAATATTTTGTGAAATATGAATTTAAATTAACGACAAAAAACAAAAAAGAACATATGGTATATTTAGAAGATAAAGTAAGATTAAGTAAATTGCAAATATATGATGAGAATGAACATAATACAATATTAAAAAAAATGGGAGTTGAAATATTTAAGAGTGAATTTACATTAGAAAAATTCAAAACGGTAATAAAAAAGAGGAACATGATATTAGCGAGTTTTTTATTAAAACAGGAAATTTTTTGTGGGATAGGTAATTATATTAAAAACGAGGTATTGTATATGGGCAATCTTGATATAAACATAAAAACAGGAGAGTTAAAGGAGGAGCAAATAACCGAACTATATAAAAACATATTATTTGTAGCATATTCATGTTTAATAGAACAATTAAGAAATTCTGATATAGAGAACTGTTTAGGTCAAGAATATAAGATAAATACGCCTGTTAATATTGAAGTGCCTTATAAATACAGAATATATGGAAGGACAACAACAGACGATGGAAAAAAAGTAAAAAAGGTAAAAGTTGGAGGAAGAGATACGTATACTGTTGAAGAGTAAATTTTTATAAAAATATAATAATTATATGTAATTACTATATAAAAGGAAATATTTGTATGGGTATAAAGGGTTTTTTTTATGGTTTATTAAACAATCGCGATTCAAGCAAATTTATTGGAACTACTCCTGCGTCTGATAGTAAATATTTATTATTGGATTACAATTCTGTAGTACATAATACTTCAGCAAAAATACAAAATAAGTTAATAAGTTTATACATGTGTAAATTGATATTTGATAAATTGGGTATGTTTGACATTCAAGTAATAAATTATGTGGATAAATATTTATTAAAATATTTTGAACTGGACGAAAACAAAGAGGGAATAGACGAATTTTTTCAAAAAATATCGGATTCGGAATCAGCAAAAGAATATTTAGATACAATAGTAATAAAATATTCGTGTGACTACATAAAATATTTGAAGGAAATTTATCCTTTATGTAAAGAAATATATGTGGCGATAGACGGAGTACCATACATGGCAAAGATGGTAGAACAGAAAAAGAGAAGATTTATTGGAGAACTAATGCAAAAGATTACAAAAAAATTTATTGAGGATGAGTCAAATTATGAAAATTACAATAAATTATTTGAGGGAATCGAGGAAAAAATGTATTTTGACCTAAGACAATTTGAAATTTCTTGTTTAAAATTTAAATTCAGCAAAGGGAAAATTACTCCTGGTACTAGGTTTATGGAAAATTTACAAACGGAAATTAGTAAAATAGATGGTGTCGTGCTAGATGGATTTGAAAATTCTGGTGAAGGGGAACGAAAAATAGTAGAAAAAATGAATATGTATATGAACGATTCAGATTATGATTCAAATACAAAAATCACAGTATATTCTCCTGACGCAGATGTCATAATATTAATGTGTTTAGAAAATATAAAATATGATATTTACATTCACAGATATGAAAGTGATAATCAGTACAAAATATTGAGTGTTCGTAACTTTTGCGATTATTTAATAAAAACATATTTTTACGAGGGAGAAGCATTAACTCTGGAATTGGCGGATTTATCCGAAATATTAATTTTGAACGATTTATTAATGTTATTTTGTCTTTTGGGAAATGATTTTATTCCTGATGTGTTAATAAGTAATCCAAGAGCATTGTTTAAAATAAATCCAAACACAGATTTAAGCACAATAATTATTAAATATTATGAAGAATTAGTTAGAAGTGGAACATATTTATTAAATTATGATGGTGAAGGTTATTATGAATCGTTAAATTGGAATTTTTGTGCAAGTGTATTAAAAAATATAAATGATTCAACGGTCTCCACAAAAAGATTTAGGACATCAAGACCAGACGAGCCAATAGTAGCGACAAAGAAATTTTTTCCAACAGAGGAAGAAGCACAATATATGAGACTTGGAGAATATTTAAATTATACTTATCCGTCGTATGATTTTATAGATATATCAGATGAAAATTACAATCCGTTAATAAGATTCACAGAAGATTTAGAAAAGGTGGGTCAATACAATCCGGATCATTTAAAATTAGAATACAATAGATTATTAAGGGAAAGTCGTATGTCTGAGGACCAAGTTTGTGAAAAGTATGTTGTAGGAATAGATTGGGTATGTAAATATTATTTAAATTATGACGATGAGCACAAAGAGTGGTTTTACGACACAATATTTCCTCCCACATTATTTAGTTTATCGAGGTATATTGAGAGAAATATTGGGACACTTGATGAAAAAATTAGTAAAAAATTATCACTTTATAAAACTAAATCAACAATGACTCCATATCATCATTTACAATATGTGAGTTATAAAGATATAGAACCATTAATAGATGAATCTAAACTTACTCCTCAAGACAGAACAAATATATCTAGAAGTAAAAAAAATGTTAATTGGGATAGAATATGTGATGAAGAATTGTCAAAAACGCTTATATGTCATTTTTCCAAATATTTATCTCAATGTCACATTAAAAATGAGGAACAATATGAGAGAAAATTGCCAATACCATTATTACCCAGAACCGAGGGAGATAAACCAGTTGCATTATCGAGTAAAGCGGCAGAATTTGTACCAAAATTTATGAGAGATGCAAAACCAGAAAGCAAAACAGACCAACGTTTACCATTGCCGGTTTTTGGCGCGTATTAATAAAATATATAATAGAAATTCATGAATAAACCTATTGATATTTATCTAATTATTTTTAAATTTGTATAACTCAAAAGTTAAATTAAATTTTTCAGCTGACATTAAATTAAATTTTTCAGCCGACATTAAATTAAAGTTGTTTGAAATTATATTTTTTTAAATATAATTTCAAAATGTATGTCATATAAAAAATAATATTAAGTATCCGCAATATTTTACATCATAAAAAATCATAGTTTTTATTCTTCGTTAACATGTTTAAAAAAGTTGAAATTTTAATACAATGGGGGATCATTAATAAATTAAAAAAAAGTCATTATAATGAATACGACAAATATGAAAATAAATGAGTTAGACGTAATAGAAACACCATTTATTAAAAATCACAGTTTGGCATACTCAACCGCTGTATTGGAAGGAGTAAAATACCTTATGATAGGAGAGACCATATATAAATATGGTGGCATAAATCAAGAAATATCAAGTGACACACAATGTATTATGATATATGGAAGTCAAACAAAAACTATAAAAAGTACAATATATTTAATTTATGATGATATAAAACCTTTAAAAAAAGTATATATAACACATGTCGATGGACTAAAGGATATTATATTAAAAGATGATTTTATAGGTTTCGTCATGTGTGCGATGGATTTAGAAACGACAATTTATAAAAAAAAGAAGTTAAATTTAGATACAATAGATATAGTATTTGAAAATTCTTCTAATGATTGTGGTTTAATTACAAAAGAGACTATTTTAGAATTATCGAAAACGTGTGAAAACTTTTATATTGTGGACAAAGTGGTAAATCACGACATGTTTTTATTGGAAATAATTGTGTCAAGAAATAACGAAATTAAAACTGACGGTATTCAATCGGTGACAATATTAAATAAAGATACCTTAATAAATACATTAAAAACATTTATGTCTGGCACAATATTTAAGACGCGTCAAAAATTTAATTATGAAAATTTGATATTGACAATTGATAGACCAGAAATTGAAAATAAAAAAGAAGCATACAGTGTAAAATATCCGAGTATATTTTTAACGTCTTCGAATGATGATGAAGTATACATATATGACAATATAATAGATGTATCGTTGGATAACTCAATAACATACGACATAATTTCAAGCCAGAGAAAATATATTCATTCCGAATCATTTTTTACCTCACTCTATGCAAAAATATTAGGTGAGTATGGTTCTGATAAATTACAATCTCCTAAAGAAAAAAATGAATTGATAGTAATTGACGAAAAGGGATTTCAAAATAAAATAGTATTCGCGATAGTAAACATAAAAAAAGACAATGACATAGTGTGGTCAAAAACTAACAAGGAAAAATCCGTTGTAAGATATAATGTATCACAATTGAATAGTTTGATGACTACAATAATGAACATTGATAAATTAATTAAATTTATGTTAATATCTCCAATTCAAACGAACGATTTTTATGTGGTAGATTCGCTGGACAAATACAACGTTAAAAAGATAGTGTTACACATAACAAAAAAAAGTGAGTCAGATATATGGGGGGCAAAAAATCCTTCGTCAAGTATCGTAAAAGAAAATATAATAAAGTTTTTAGGAAGGGATGATTTGGTATTGGCGAAATACAGAGATATTGAGTATTCTGAATCTTGGCAAAATAAATATGTCATGAAAATTATGTCTTTTGAGCTGGATGATGAAAAACAAAAAGGTTTGACAGATGTAATTGGAATAATACATTCAAAAACTGAGCTAATATTTGAATCAAAAGATGTTGATGTAATTGACGATAGTTTTAAGGCTGGTTCGTCCGGATGTAATTTTGATATAAAAGTTATAAAAAACATGGCATCAGAACTGAAAAAACTTGGAATGGCTGGTATACAGAAATACATTGATATAATCATAAGAGAAGTGTTATTGACAAGGACTAACATATTGCCTAAGGAAATAGCATGTTTATCAAAACCGTCAAAGGGTATAATATTACACGGTCCGCCTGGAACTGGTAAAACTACTTTAGCAAGAAACATAGCTCAAATACTGGGATGTGACGATAAACATATTAATAAAATAACTGCGCCAGAAATTTTCAATAAATGGCTTGGAGAATCAGAAAAACGCATAAGAGATTTATTTGAACCTGCAATTGAAGAATACAAAAAATACGGTGAAAAAGCAAAAATGCACATATTAATTATTGACGAAATAGACGCAATTATACCAAAAAGAGGAGATTCTAATAGTGTTATACGTCCAATAATCAATCAATTTTTAGGTTTAATGGATGGTTTGATAAAATGTGATAATTTAATAATAATCGGTATTACCAATTGTCTTGGTCTAATAGATGAAGCAATGTTACGTCCCGGTAGATTTGGGTGTCATATTGAAGTGGGATTACCGGATGATGTACAACGACTTGAAATTTTAAATCATTATTATGAAAATTTAGAGAAATCAAGTATAGTAGAAAAAATGTCTATGGAAGACTATATAGATAAAACAAAAGAGTTTTCATGTGCAGATATTGAGAATATATTTGCGCAATGTGTTTCAAGATATTTTGAAAAAAGAATGTTATACAGTAATATATTAAATGACATGGACAATGAGAATGTTACTGATGCAATAGACACAGTTGTTCATAAGATATCCGTAGACGATTTTGAACAAATCATTAAAAATACATCTCTGCGTGTAACGGGAACTTCAAGACCTACAAAATTCTCTAGAACTGAATTATTCAATAGATTTATAACACAGGACGATTAAAGGACATAGATATAAATGATTTTTTATAAAAATATTGATAATATAAAAATATATAATAGGTTGTTTAGTCGATCATAGTTGAATTTGTAACGAATAAATAAAACCATCTGTTTGTGTCTATATGATTTATTTTTTTAATATTTAACTTTAGTTCATCAATGTAATTTTTTATGATATCATATCTTTCTATACTTTCGGATATAATGAGTTCTCCGTTATATCTTAATGTTCTAATTGCTTCATTTATATATTCTTTCCAGTTCGAACCCATTAAACTTTGACTAAATACGCATATATCAATTGATTCGTCTTCATTTGGTAGTTTAGATATATCACAAGCTATAGAATTATTAAAAGAGATGTGATCATAACCAATTATATTGATTTTGTTGTTGTTAGCAAAATGTATTTTAATTAAATTTCTTCCGCAACCTAAATCTAATATTTTTAATTTTCTATTTGATAAAGTATCTAAATAAGTTATAATTTTATTGACAGGAATTTCATCTTGATTATCATATTCTTTAAAACTAATATCTCTATTATCGTGATATTTATGCCATAAATTTGGATTGTCTTTAAACATTTGTGTTGTTGTGCTCGAATTTTGAGTAGATATTTTTTTGCCAATATCCTGATATTCAGATAATATTCTATTTCTTTTGTGTTCTTCTGATTCTGTAGGTATTATTTCTTTTTGTTTTTTCGACGTAATCGTTGTGGATTTTTTATAATTAGCAGTGCAAGAAGAAATCCAATGTGGAAATTCTAAATTAATAAGTTCGTCCACAGATTCATATACTACTTGTGATCCGTTATTATTATGTGCTTGCCTGTAATGTTTCATATCTGCTCCGATCTTTTTTTCTTCTGGGTTGTTACTTCTTACCGAGGGTATATAATTGTTATAATTTATTTTTCGTTCATTACATATTTTTAATGCTGTTAAAATATGTTTTTTCCATTTTTTAATAGCTATTTCTTCTTCATCTTTTTTTTTAAGCCACAATACAAAATTATCATTTATTAGTTTATTAATTTGTACATATATATCTTTCGGGTTATCACTATTTTTTTTATATGTAGTTAATTTATTTCCAATAATTTTTTCTTGTTTATTTTTTGAATGCTGCGAGGGAACATAATTCTCATATTTTATTTTTTGTTCGTCACATATTTTTTTTGCATTTTCGATGTAGAATTTCCATTTTTCAATAGTTTTTTCTTCATTGGTTTGTTTTTTTAACCAAAGTGGAAATATTTCGGTTATGAGATTATTAACATTTTCTGTGACAATTCCTGTGGTTGTTCCAGACATTGCACATCTATAATTACTTAATTGTGTTCCCATTATTTTTTCTTGCATATTTTTGGACGTGGTTGAGGGAAAAAATAATTCATATTTGATATTTTTTTCATCACATAATTTTTTGGCGATTGATATATTCATTTTCCACCTTTCAATTAATTTGTCTTCATTGGATTGTATTTTTAACCACAATGGGAATACTTGTTCAATGACTTTATTTACTTCCAGATATATTTTATGTCCTTGTTTTCCGCTAATGCCTTTTCTGTAAGTAGCAAGTTGATTGCCTATTTTACGTTCTTCAATGTTTTTAGATGTGGTTGATGCAAAATAACTTTTGTATTCTATTTTTGATTGATCACATATTTTTTTAGCAATTTCTATATTTTGTATCCATTTTTCGAGCATTTTTTCTTCATTGGTAAAAATGACTGTTGACTTAATATAGCCTCCAAAAATTTTTTTATCTAACTTCGTGTTATTTTCGATATTCCATAATATTTTAACTTCGTCATTGCAATGAACAAATGGTTTGATATTTCTATTCGGTTTATTTAATTTGTGTTTAACATCACCAATAGTTTTGATATATTTGTTATCATTTTTGACTAAATACAATGTATTTTCGGTTTTAGCGTCGATAAAAATATCTTCTTCGACAATTTTATTATTTACAATTTGAATATTTTTATTTATTCGTTTGCTTAGTTCAATAAAATTTTCCTTTTCTGTAATTTTAACATTATATTTAACTTTGTATTCTTGAAATAATTCTTCTTTACTATATTTTTTTTTATCTAAAGTCAACTTATTTTTTTTAAGATTATTATTAATTTCTTGTTCTGTGTAAGTTTCTGAATATTTTAAACATAACTCAAACATATAAGGATCTTCTTGGCGCAATGCGGATAATACGTTCAATATATTATTAAAATCACCTGTTTTACTCATTTCATTTCTTATAATGTTGTCTTTTTCTTCTTGCGTTTTACAATTAGTATATTTATTAACGTTGACATAAGCGGGAATCAATATAGTTGATGAATTTTTAGTATTAACATTTTTACGACATACTCTACCAATATTTTGGATAATTTCAACATAACTTTGTTTTGGATCAATAAAAACTATTTGATTCGCATTTTTAGTATCGATGCCTTCACTCAATGTTTTGCATGATGCCAGAATAAATATTTGGTTATCTTTTGCATTATCAAAATCTTCTAAAATTTCTGTTTTATTTTTTGTACTAGAACTTATACCTCTAAAATCTATAGTTTTATATTTACCTTTTAGATTTGGAAATTCTGCTTTAAGAATTTTTTTAAATGAATCAGCAAATTTGACAAGATTTTGTTCATTACTAAAACTTAATACGTCGCTACCTTTTTCTGATTTAGTTTCACTTCTGGAATGAAACGTAAGTACACGATTGTTACCACTTTCCAATATACTTCTGCTTATTGCTTCAAAAATACTTTCATCAGTATTTTCGGTATATAAATCAACTCTAATATTGAAATCATTTAATATTCCATCATTCACACCATCAATATGCATATATTCATATATTGTTTTACCACAGTGCAATTCTTCAGAATAACATGTATTTTCATCGTCCAGTATTTCGTAATCTTCATCGCCTATAGATAATTCTGTAATCGGATCGTACATTTTAATACCATTACTATTTTTAGGTGTTGCCGTGAAGAACAATGTTTTATTTACGTATGTATCAATAAAATTTTCATTAAATTCATCATTTTCATTATCTTCATCTGTGCCAAATAATGTATTTTTTATGCCATCGCCCAAAATATGATGAGCTTCATCGAAACACAATAAATTTATTTGTAATTCGTATTCTTTTATTATGTCAAATAATGTATTAATGTCTTGATAAGTAATTAATATCACCTTGTCTTCTTTTTTTTCAAGAAAATTTAATATTGTGTCTTGATTTGTAGTAAAAGTTAACTCTGGCGATGTATTTTCACTAAGTTCATTTTTAGAACAAATTGTAAGTAAGTCAAATATTTTTTGAAAATTTGTCGTATTGTATTCTTGCTTATCTTCATTCAATAAGTAATCTCTATTGAACTGAGTTATTAAGCTGATAGACGGAACAACTATAACTGATAAATTATCACCATGTTTTAGTATAGAACGATATATTATAAGAGATTTTCCCGATCCACAAAACATTTTAACAAGTCCTTTATTATTGTCTTTGAAATGTTCATCGATTTTATCTGTACACTCAATTTGATGTCGTCTTAATTGCATGATGATTATTAATACATTAATAATCATCATATTAGCACTTTAAAAATCAAATTTTCCAATTATATAAGTAAATATATAATAAAAAAAATTGAAAAAAATATAAAATAATTTAAAGAAATAATTTCTATAGTCAAGTTATATATACATGTCAAGTTCAACTTCAAGTTCGGCCTCAACAGGCAAAAAACTAGCTATCGGTATCGATTTAGGTACTACTTATAGTTGCGTGGGCGTCTACAAAAATGGTAATGTAGAGATAATAGCCAACGATCAAGGAAATAGGACAACGCCATCATGGGTAGCATTTACAGATGATGGTGTTAAATTGGTTGGAGATGCTGCCAAAAATCAAGCATCATCAAATACAGCGAATACAGTGTTTGATATAAAACGATTGATAGGACATAAATTTAATGATCCTAAAACACAAGCAGACATACGTACTCTCCCATATAAAGTGGTTGAAGGACGTAATGGCAATTGTGCAGTAGTCGTTGAATATAAAGGAGAACAGAAAACTCTGACTCCAGAAGAAATTTCTGCCATGATTTTAACGAATCAGAAAGAAGTTGCAGAATCATTTTTAGGCGAAAAAGTCACAGATGCGGTTATTACGGTGCCTGCATATTTTAATGATGCTCAAAGACAGAGTACAAAAGATGCTGGTACGATTGCAGGACTTAACGTTCTTCGTATTATTAACGAACCTACCGCCGCATCAATTGCATACGGTTTGGACAAGAAGACCACAGAGAAGAAAGTTCTAATTTTTGATATGGGAGGTAAATAAGTGTGCTGCCTCCTGTGGTGAAACTCCACACTTACAAATAAAAATTAAATAAATATTTAATTTTGTAAGGAACTCTGTGAACTGCGGGAAGTCCGTCAAGCTCTAAATACTAAGTTATCATGGTGACATAGGTAATGGCCAAGCTAATCACTTGGGTATAGTAAAAAGTTTAGAGATTAAATTAAAACTATTTAAAGAGACATACGTTCGATATACTATAATGGATATAAAAAAATGTTCGAGATGCAATATTGAAAAAGAATTAAATATGTTCAGCACATTCAATCGCAAAACTAAAAACGGTATTGTTTTAACATACAATTACCGTTGTAAATGTTGTATGACTGAAGTACAAAAAAATCGTCGCAACAAGCAAAAAGACGAAGATCCAGAAAAATATTATAAAAAATGGACAGATTATTATGCTAAGACGAAAGAACACAAAAAAATTATTGGAAAAGAATATCTTGACAATCCAGAAAATCGGGAAAAAAGAAATGAATATCTTAAAAAATATAAAGCTGAAAGAAGATTAAATGACAAAAATTACAAATTGTTTGAAAATCACAGAAAAAAAATATGGAAAAGTCTGAAAAACAAAAGTAATTCATCAAACGAATTGCTTGGCTGTGACATTGAAAATTATGTGAAATGGATAACATATACAATGACTGATGATATGAATTGGGAAAATTACGGTAAATATTGGAATATAGATCATCTTGTTCCAGTTAATACATTTGACATCACCAATCCCGACGAAGCCAAAAAAGCATTTAATTGGAAAAATACGTGGGCAATGATAGCCTCTGATAATTTCAGCAAAAGAATAAAAATTATTCCCGAAGAATTAATCGAACATAAAAAATTACTTGATAAATACATTATTGAAAATAAAATAGTTTAATTTGAATTGGTAATCCGCAACCAAGATTCAAAGTAATTTGAATAAGGTTCAACGACTAGATAAAGTAATCTACAATATATCAAAATTAAATAATTAGAAGAACTATCCACGAGTGCAGAGCTAGAATAATTAATCATTCTAGAAGATATAGTCTGAACTACAGGGAAACTTGTAGAAGGTAGGATAAAGAGCCTATCGATAACAATAATTAAAATTAAATATTAGCAAACTAGCGTCAATAGGGCACGTTTGATACAAGTTTGCTCTCACTCGATTCTGGAGTGTTTGAGGTCTTAGCTACAGGCGGAGATTCTCGATTGGGTTTGTTATAAGACCATAAATGGTCTCACTGGCTCAATTAAAAGAACTTAATGTGCGGGAAACTCCTTAGAGTTTTAACTACTAAGCTATTGTAGTAATATAATAGTGGCCAAGCTAATCCCTTGGGTATAGTAATAAGGTTAAAAATTGGACAATCCGCAGCCAAGTACCTCTGTGAAGAGGTAAAGGTTCAACGACTAGATAAAGTAATCTACTATATATCAAAAATTAAATAATGAGAAGAAATATCCACGAACAAGTTCTACTAATGGTGATTTAAATTAAATAAATAATAAATGAAAGCTATTGGTAAAGATATAGTCTGAACTGCAGGGAAACTTGCAGAAGGTGGGATAAAGAGCCCATAGTTTTATGTGTATGTTGTACATAAAACTAGGCAATGACTTGAAAAAATCATTGCTCCGATAACATTCTTGGGTGAAGATTTAGACAACAAAATGACGGAATATGTGGCGACAGAATTCCAGAGAAAAACTAAATGTGATATACGCAAAAATCCTCGTGCCATGCGAAGAGTAAAGACTGCATGTGAACGAGCAAAACGAACATTGTCGTCAACAACAACGGCAACAATTGAAATTGAGGCATTATTTGATGGCCACGACTGTTCAGTTACCATGTCAAGAGCTAAATTTGAAGAATTAGGTGCAGAATTATTCAAAAAAACTATGGGTCCAGTTGAAAAAGTACTATCTGATGCCAAAGTTTCCAAAGACAAAGTAGATGAAGTAGTATTGGTCGGTGGTTCTACGCGAATTCCAAAAATTCAAGAACTACTTTCTAATTTTTTCAATGGTAAAAAATTATGCAAAGAAATCAATCCAGATGAGGCTGTGGCTTATGGTGCTGCAGTTCAAGCTGCCATGTTAGCTGGTCACGGAGATTCAAAAACAGATGAAATAGTATTAATTGATGTGGCACCGTTGTCACTTGGTGTTGAAACTGCAGGTGGAGTTATGACAAAACTAATTCCAAGAAATACTACAATTCCATGCAAAAAGACTCAAACTTTTAGTACTTATGCAGATAATCAACCAGGATGCACAATTCAAGTATTTGAAGGCGAACGTCAATTTACTAGAGATTGCACTCAATTAGGCAAATTTGATTTAACAGGTATTCCACCAATGCCAAGAGGAGTACCTCAAATCGAAATTACTTATGATGTAGACGCCAATGGTATTTTAAATGTAACGGCCTGTGAAAAGTCTACAGGCAAATCACACAAAATTACTATTACAAATGAAAAAGGGCGTCTATCTCAGGCCGATATTGATAGAATGGTTGAAGAAGCTGAGAAATACAAAGAAGAAGATGAAAAACAACGTCTACGTGTAGAAGCTAAAAATAGTTTGGAAGGATTATTGTATAGTTCCCGCAACTCTATGAACGAAGAGAAACTTAAAGATAAATTCACAGAAGAAGACCGTGCAACAATTGAAGCTAAAGTGAGCGAAATTCAGGCATGGATTGATTCAAATTCTTCTGCTACAAAAGAAGAATTTGACGATAAAACTAAAGAATTTGAAGCAGTATTTCATCCTATAATGCAAAAGGTTTATGCTCAAAGTGGAGAAGGTGGTGAGGGTGGTGCTCCTGGAGGAATGCCGGGAATGGCAGGTATGAACGGAATGGCAGGTATGAATGGAATGGCAGGTATGAATGGTATGGGTGGAATGCCTGGTGGATTTGATCCTTCTCAAATGGAAGAAATGCTTAAAAGTCTAAGTCCAGAACAACGTGCTCAAATGGAATCAATGGCAGCAAATATGGCAAAACCAGCCTCAAAAAATGGTGCTCCCAAAGTAGAAGAAGTTGATTAATGATATATGTTATTTTAATAAATAATATTTTTTGAAATTGATTTTTTTACAAATGTTTTTTTAGTATAATAAATAATGTGTTTAGACACGTTATTTACAATTTATGTCAAGTTATACCGTACCTAAAAAGTGTATAATTTTATATAATTTTCGTGAGCCGATATTGATAAGAGGAGCGATATATAAATTTATTATTTATATATATTGAGGAAAAGTTGAAATTAAGGTATTATGATATTAAAAGTATATACAACATTTAAAAAACTCAGGCAAATATATTGTTAAGAAGATGAAATATGTTGTTTTCATAGGAAACGATTGTACTGGTAAAACTTCAATAGTAAATTTGATTAATAGCAGATCAAATGAATTAAATTTATACGCTTTTGAAAGAAGTACTGAACCGTTAGATACCATTAATAAAAATATAAAGGATGTTATTAATTTTAAATCAATCGATAATTTAACACTAATCTCTACTGTTAAAGAAGAATATTATAAATACGAATTTGTTGAAACACACTTGGATAAAGAAATATACTATATATTATTGGATTCCGATGTAGACGTTTTGTTAAAACGCATAAATATAAGAATGAACACTGACCCTTCCAGCATCGGTATATTCGAAACAAAGAAAGCACTTGAATATTTTAAACAACGCTATTTGGCATTAGCACATTATCACGGAATTCCAATTGTAACAAATAACGGAGAAACAAATTTGGATGGTTTGATAGAAGAAATAAAAGAAATAATTAATACAAACGTTTATGGTGATATAAAGGAAATGTCATTAAAAAAATTAAACAGATTTTCCATATTGTCAAAATGTATAGAAGAAAATTTCGAATTTTTTAATTTGAGTTTGGATATTGATGAAAGTATAATTAAAGATACATGTTTTAAATATGAATTTATGAAAAATGTCTATGATGGTATTAATGAACAAAAACAAGAAGAATTTATGATTAAGTCAAAAAAAAGAACGGTAATTGATAAATTATCTATTGAAGAACTCAGGAGCAAGATTTGCGGTCCAGTATTGAGATTAGTCGCAGAAGGCGAATCTAAAAAAGTGTATGAAATAATTTCAAAATTTAATTCTGCGAAATATTTAAATTATTATGTCATCGAACTGAAACCCACAATATATTCACATTCAAAACAAGCGTGTGGAGAAATAAAGGATTTAGAAAAAGTACGTGCGTCGGGTACTCAATTGATTTTGGAAATGTTGTGGAGAAATAATATTTTGCATACTTATTATGCAATGAATAATTTTGGGATATCGCATTCTAGAATTATTGAAACAACACCATGCGAACTTGTATTTAAAAAATACTGTATAGGTACCGACAAACATCAATATTACATGATGACAAAAAATTTAAAATGTGTTAATGAAGAAACTGGGGAATATTTAAATGGACCATATGTACGTTTTGACTGGAGAAATCCAAACCAAATATCTGTGGAAGGAATACAGATAAATCAAATGCCATATTATTATATTATGGAAGACATAGTTGGCAAAGAGACTTTTTTTGATAAATTTTTACGATATCAAAAAGCATTTGGAGACAAAGCTGTATCTGAAGATATTTTGGAAAATATGTTTAATACTACTGAATGTAAGCGAATTATTCTAAAAATTTATTCTACTGTACAGTATTATTGTAGTCAAGTGGGATTAGAAGTACGTGACGGATGTTTTATGATGGATAGTCAAAATAAATATATATGGTCGGAAATTAATCCGGATTGTATGCGCATTATAAGTAAGAGTGATGGAAGTTTATATGATAAAGATATCTGGAGACAACAAACGTCAGGTACAAAAGAACATATTATTAAACAATGGCAATCATTTAATAGTATTTTTGAAATGTATTTTGACTTGAATAAATACATAGAGAGCGAATTGTCAATTTTAGAAATAAATAATTATAAATATTATGTGATAATGAGAGAAATACTAAATGATCCGAAACTAAAAATTTCCCCCAAATATAAATATTTATATGAATCAATTCTTCCCAAAAATAGAAAAGAAGTTGTATTTACCATGAATATGTACAATAATAAACCAGTTCTAGTTCAAAAAGGAAAAATTATGGAAATACATTCGGACGGCGATATCAACAAAGCAATAGAAAAAATTAGTATTTCCAACAATATTCTTGTCGTAGATTTAAATGGAGCAATCGATGGTGATACAACAGTAAATCGTAAAATAATTAAAGAATTTGCTACAAAATACCATACCATGAACGGCGGAGGAATTCGAAAAATAGAAGATGTTCAAGATATATTGAGTTCTAGTAGTAGAAAAATAGTCGTTAGTACTAATCTAAACGAAGAATTTATAACTTTAATTCCTAAAGAGCGATTGGTTGTTGAACTATCGATTAACGAAAATAATAAATTAATGAAAAATGGACGTAATCTTACCACAGATATTGATGCGATTGATGAAATTAGGCGTTTGATAAAATTAGGCGTCCACACAATAAGCATAACTTTTCACAACACTGAAGGAATGCTTAATGGTCTACCCAGAATACAAATTAATAACTTAATACCGCAAATTCCCGCAGATATTGAAAAGATATATATTGGGGGTGGCATAACTTTACTAAATGATTTAGAATTTTTGTGGTCGTTTGAACGAGTAATACCTCAATTAGGTTCCGCAATTTGGAAAAATAAAATGACGATTGGTAAAGTTATGAGTTTAATGGGCAAATATGACCAAAATGGAATTATTCCTGCAATAATACAAGATGAAACTGGGAAAATACTTGGATTAATCTATATGAACAATGAGGCCATAGAAAATTGCGTAGATAAAAGAGAACTTTGGAGATATTCAAGACAACTGAATCGATTAATTAAAAAAGGTGAATATAGTGACAATACACAAAATATCATTCATATGACATACGATTGCGATAATGATTCTATATTAGTAACGGTGGAATCTGGCAAACCATTTTGTCATTTAAAACGAAAAGACGGCAGAAACAGTTGTTTTAATGCTCAAATGAACAAATTCAATACTGGAACAGTATATAAATGGGTTGAAAATTCCAACTCTAAATATTTAGAATTAATGAAGAAATATCCAGGCTATTCTTATTCAAAATTATTGGAAGAAATTGCAGAACTGTGGGCAGCAAAAGAAGTAGGAAAACAATTTCTCATTACAGAATCTTCTGATGTGTATGTACATTTTTTAATGTTTATGAAGTCTCTCGGTATTTCTGTGGATAGTATAATGAATGAATTAGGACGACGACATTATGACCCTAAATTATTGACCACAGAAACACACAAAACTTATAGTGAAAAAGACACTGGTAAATATATTATTGGTATTACGGGAGAAAAGTATGCGGCATACACAGATAATTTTATATTTGACATATTTGGAATAAAAATAAATCGCGCGTCTGGAAAAAGTTTACTCATTAGCTACGAAATAATCGACGATAAAAAATACAATTCTATGTTTGGTGACAAAAAAATTTCGTTTATTGGACTGAGACCTAAAGATATGACTATGGCTGTTATATATAAATTACTAAATTCTGTAGTATCGTATAACACAGTTTTGGATAATTTACCAACCGTATTTAATGTCAAAGTATCAAGAAGTGAAAATGATATTAGACTTTGTCTGATAAAGCGAAAAAATCAAAATATTGACTTACATAAATGGTCTCCGACCAATAAAGGCATAATCGCCTGTGAACACATGACTACAGTCACTAAATATATGACAATTTGTGGAATAAGTCCAGATTGTTATTCGTTGCATAAATTTTCAGGTTCATCTGAGTCGTTTTTAGTAAACGATACTTGTAATAATTATGACTTGTGTGACGCAATTGTTAGTACAGGAAAAACATTAGAGGAAAATAACTTGGAAATATTTGCCACAATTACTTCAGCATCAGACGTTAAAGTTGTTTATGCAGAAACACTAAAAATTTAATCGATCCAGCATTGAATATGTTATTTTTATATATCGCTATTTATAATGAAATATAAATATTATTATAAAAAATATTTGTGGTTACTTTATATATACACACATGACAAATTATCATGACAAATATTTAAAATATAAAAGTAAATATTTAAAATTAAAAATACTTGTTGATAAAAAACAATTAGGAGGCAATGACGCATTTGTTATTGAACTTAAAAAATTATATCCGGAATGTGTACATGACAGCGGAACTATAAAAGATGCCAATAAATACCAAGAAAATGGTTATATTACGACTTATGGTGAAATGAATTATCCGGCCATAGAAATGTTTAATAAGGAATTTAATTCGTCCGGCAATATGAAATATTTCATAGATTTTGGTTCTGGACGTGGTAAGCTACCATTATTTATGGGTGATAAAGTAAATAAATCTATTGGTATTGAACTAGTGACAGAACGACATAATGATGCAGTGAAACTAAAAAATGATTTATCGAAAAATTTTTCTAATATAACTGACAAAGTTGAGCTAATAAACGGAGACATGTTTGAATATTTAAAATCAGTCGACAAAAGCACTTTTAGTAGTCCGGTTTTGATTTGGATAAGTAATTTATGTTTCGGCGAAGAACTCACAAAAAAATTATTTGACGAATTAGTCAAAAAAATGCCTTCTGGTTCGATAATAGGTAGTTCAAAAATTCCTAACTTAATTCCACCCGGCATTGCTCCTCTGATACTGAACAGTGGCAATGTGATAAATGTTCCTATGTCATGGAGTAAGAGTAGTACTATACATTTACATAAGGTTACGTAAAAATTATTTTTTAGAAATATATTATTTATAAAAAAATTATATTGTTCATATTTATAAATATGAACAATATAACTGCCATAGCAATCTCTGCACTTTATGTAGGATTAATATATAAAATATATGACTTTTTACTTTCAGACAAATCGAGAGATACAAAATTTTACTACCTACTCATTTTTTCAGTACTCGTACTAATTTTATTTATCTACTTACAAAATATCAATACGGATACAAAATACGATTCTTCCATATTTGGCATTATGCTTGGTTCATTAATAATAATTTTGAATCAAATTATTGATAATTGGAACAATGTGAATGATCTGGTGAAATTGGTAATATATGCTACTTCTTTTGTTATTTTAGTCGTTTCAAGTATTTTATATGTCAATAAATAATTTGTAAAAAGTATGCGACACACAAATTTTTCTAACATATTTTTACAATATTAAAATGTCAGCAACTATCCTTCTTTTACTGAGGGAATATATATTTTTTAAATGTTATATATTTTAATACGACAATGACAGGACTCGAACCTGCACGGACTTGCGTCCATCAGTTTAGCAAACTGACGTGTATACCATTTCACCACATTGTCAATATATAGTTAGATATTATTTTTTTATATCGAAATAAATAAATTTATATTTATTTATATAAATTATTTTGACAGTACATATATATA
>Ga0214192_1000632_pt1 | contig 21364 bp, 51 predicted proteins | sample TroBogEpilimnion_44_FD_153030 | JGI IMG/M metagenome (GOLD analysis project Ga0214192, IMG submission 153030) | Freshwater microbial communities from Trout Bog Lake, WI - 29JUL2008 epilimnion | ecosystem: Environmental > Aquatic > Freshwater > Lake > Epilimnion/Euphotic zone | place: Trout Bog... | reverse complement strand
AGTCGGTGCTGGGAGGAAACGGACAACGGCATAACCATTGCCAGCCTTGTCAACAGCAGGATACCAAAAACGATCATCGTTCTTCTTATCGCTACCTTGATTAGATGAGAGCTTTGTCAATTCAGCATTGAGCTTATCGAGTGCTGCACGACCTGAGTTCTTCTTGAGTTCATTAAAGTTCATGTGTATTCTCCGTATTGTTAATATTAATAGTATTGATCTTATATTGAGCCGTATAACGCTCAACATTATTTATATTACTACAATCAAGCATAATAGTCAAGCACTGTTTTAGACATCTTTGCTTTATCGTAATTAATAAATGGCTTGTATTTCTTTATCTTATTTGATAACTGTTCCCACAATGGATCATACGCCATGTTCTTATCCCAATAAGATAAACAATTTACCAAATCAGATAAAACAATAAGAGTTTCAAGGCATATAGTATTACTAAGATACAACTTAATAATGTGAGGATGCGAGCCAGTGGTTGCAATAAAGTTACTGTTAAAATCAGGAAAAAGATGAGCCAAATCATTTTTGATAACATAAGTTAAAGACTGGATGCGTTTGGACCATTCCTGATAAACCTTATTTGCACCTTCGCTGTATGCAATATCTTTAATCCATGCTTTTTCATTTTGAATTAAATTAGCAATAAGAAAGTTTTTTGGATCTGGATGTTTAGCTAGTTTTTGAAAAAACAATTTATCGTTACGAGTTTCAAATTTGTCATAAGACAGTTTACTTTTACCATTGTATTTGAAATAATCATAAGATGGTTTACTGAAGTGATTCTTCAGTGCAAGATATTCTTTATAACATTCAAATGCTGACATCATCTCACATATACGTCTAGTGTCTCAAGGAAAAACTTCTTTAACTTCTTATCAAATGATTCTTTGCTTAGAGTCATATAATCGTTGTAAAGATCACCAATATTCGCATTATTGCCAGTATTACTCAATACTTTATAACCACGACTTTCAATTTCTTTGATTAATTCATCCTCATCGAAGTCTTCGAGATCTGGATCATCCACCCAAACATCTGTAATTACGTATGGCATGTTGCGCTCCTCAAAATGGCAGCTTCGCGCCACCCTTCAAATAATTTAAATTTTCAGCATCAGCTTGTAGTTTAGATTTAAGTACTGGATCTTTCTTAATGATATTAGCAATCACTTCAATATCAAGATTGTTTTTCTCGCACCAAGTTGTAATCGCATCAATATAATCTACATCATGGTTACGTATCTTTTCAATTTCAGAATTAAACGTGTTAGAATCAAAAACAAACTTCATAATATATCCTTTGTGAAATTGGTAGGGGAGGAGGGATTTGAACCCCCGATCGCACTGTTATGAGCAGTGAGCCTTGACCGCTTGGCTACTCCCCTATTAATATTTTTTCATAGCAATATCAAGCTGTGCAATACGTGATTGCAAATATTTGATAATGACATCATTTGATGGATCAGGAGAAAGTAGTGTTAGATAATTATTCAGTTCATCAACGAAAGCAGCTTTCTTAAGGCACATTACCGAATAATTATCTTCCATACTTTCCTCCAAAAAATGGCGATCACCAAGGGACTCGAACCCCTAACCTAGAGAGTAGAAATCTCTTGCTCTTCCAGTTGAGCTAGGTGACCAATTACTTGACAGCGTGAGTTTTCTTGTGTTTAAGGCTTTTCTTAAGAACCTTCAACCACAACTTTTTCTCTTCTTGGGAGTCACCTTTAATAGCAGCGACATACAATTTATTGATGAGTTCTTTAGTTTTCATAACGCTGCCTTTTTATAAATAAAGTGTCAGTCGCGATACTACTAATATCCACTGACTCTATGCTCAACAAAGGAGAACACAGCATGATTATTTATCCCTCATCGTATACTGGTTATATTTACATTTGGTATGATACCAAAGCAAAATTATATTATATTGGCGGTCATTATGGTAAAGTTGAAGACAAATACATTTGTTCAAATAAACCTATGAAAAGAGCTTATAAATTAAGACCACATACATTTAAATTTAGAGTATTAGAATATACGTATAGTGATACTAATGATTTACGTGAATGTGAACAAAAATATTTAGATATGATAAAAGATAATGAATTATTATTATCAGAAAATGTTAAAAATGGTACTGTTAGATATTATAATGTAAAGAAAAACTCTGTAGGTGGAAATGGCAAAGGAACTAATAAAGGCAAATCTTCCATTGGTGGTTGGAATAGAGGGCTTACAAAAGTTCAACAATACACATTAGAAACTAAAGAAAAAATATCTATAAAGAAAAAATTATGGTGGGCTAATAAAAAATTTGAAGAAAATCAAAAACCTTTACATAATTTAGAAGCTAGAAAAAAGATGTCTTTAAAGAAAAAAGAATATTGGGCAAAAAGGAAAAGTGAGTCCGTTATTTGATAGGGTGGAACTCATACCCCAGACTTATCTTTTAAGCAGCAATTTTCATTGCGGAATAATTAATATTGTCATTATGTGCTTTTTTTGCAGATAACTTATTTATGCTTCTGTCTCGGTCCGCCTTTAACACACCTGTCGATCCTATTTCGCCCCCATCAAAGATACACCGTCCTTACGACGCCCCAAATTAATTGGCTCTAGCAGTTAAGAACGACTCAGCGGTCTTATCCAGTGTATCCGTGGTGGAGGCGGGGGGAATTGCACCCCCGTCCAGCATGTCTATTTCGCTTTCGTCATCGACATCAGCATATATTATTTATACCGTATATTAGATCATTAGTCAAGTTTTTTCTTTCCAGTTATGACCAATGTAATATTCCATCATGATCTCTATACCTTTAATCCAATGATCAGTATCATTTAGATCTTCAAGTTCAAATTGTTTTAAAGATTCTTTATTCAGCTTGTCAGTAAGATCATTTTTCTGTTTCAACAAACCTTTATAATCTTGAATCAAGGTGTTTTGAAAAATTTTATCAATTGTTTCATCATCAATTTCAATTACCATTTAACAAACTCCAATTTACCATCAGTTACTACAAAGTCTACAATGTTATAATCCTCGAACTGATCACCGCCATAGCGGAAATAATCTCTACCGCCATCCACGAAAGCACCATTACCAGCATCGCGATAATCATGACGGTAACGAGAATATGTCACAACACCTTCAACCTCTAAACCTTGGAATACTACACCATCAACAGCTGATAAACCATTAGCGATCATAAACTGATTGGTGTCATCAATATAAAGAGCGAAATAGTTTGAACCTTCTGGATGAGCTGTTTCCGTATAGAAGATAGCTGCTGGAAAGTTAGCCCAATCACCACTACGATCCTTAGCGCATGTTTCTAAAACATAGGTAGCCTTGTAATGATTTTCAATGTTCTTGATATTTTTTTCAGTAAGAAAAGAAGATTTAGTATTGACAGACAAACTGTTTCTATCAGTAATCAACTTACGCTTGTTCATTTTTAGTATTCCTATGCCCTATCTCTTCATCAGTAAATCCAGTATCAGGTTCTAACTTATCAAGTAACTCAATTGCTAGCTTCTTCCACGAATCACGTTGGTTCTTAATCTTTTCGTAACTAAGTTCCGATGGCTCATTTGCTACCATTGTAACAAAAACTTTATATTTTTGCAACCGATCAATTTCTGTTTCTTTGTTGGCAATCGTCTGCTTCATCTCCATGATTCCACCTGGTCCTTCGGTGAGACGTTTGATAGTTGTTTTTGCAACTAGCCATTTATCATAGTACATATCTGCTTCATCATCAGTCATCACATATACCTCTTTACAAAAATAGGACCAATTCTCCAATACGTATAAGGTGCTGCACCAAACATATAACCACCACCATTGAATCTAGTACGATTCCATACGAATATTTCGCCATACCTTGGCCAAATCCAACTTACAAACCACCTATCACTTAGTCGCATTATTTACCTTCATATACGTTTCGATTCGGCGATCAATGTATTCATCAAGATGTTCTTTAAATTTTTCTTTAACGAGTGGCAATATATTTTGACGAATATTATCAGCTGAACGCCATTCACCTTCATCATTGTGATGCCATTCATCATCTAAAGTATCGATCAACTTTTCTAACGAGTTAATAAAATCTTCAATAATGTCTGAACTTTTTCTTGTCATTTCGTCACCTTCAATAGAATAGTATTTTCATTAAGACGACCATTGGCAGGATTTTCCATTTCCTCGATCATTCGCTTTAGAATAATTTTGCCACCCTTTAGAACAGCTTCAATCCGATCATTAGTTTTGCGACCAATTTTAATAGATCGAGAAGTTGACTCGTCAAAATCAACAATGGTAGTGCCCCGAATATTAAGACCACTGGGACCCATAGCATTAAAAACGCTGAGAGTATTATACTTCGTATTAAAAGTCCAAAGAATTTGAGCACCGATGATAGAGTTAGGTGTAACCGATGCAATCTTATGCTCATTACTTTCTTTTTGAAATTTAACATTCTTAACTAACTTATCAGTTGATACTGGCTTTGGTTTACGAGTGGCTTTTGTTTTCTTAGCAACCGAACCGTACTTAGATGCATCCTCAAGCATCTTACCAAAGAAAACAATACGCTGCTTCAGTTCTTTCTTAGACCATTTATCATAGCCATCAACTTTACCTTCATAAGCATTAACTAATTCGCCAAGCCATGGGGTATAATACTCTAAGATCTTAGCAGCATACATAGCAGGAATTTCATTCTTCTTCAACCAATCATAAAGAGAAAAAGAATCTTCCTTATCAATCATCTCTTCGATATCGCCGATAATATCATAGCCTCTTTCCTTGATACGGTCTTGAATCGATGGCTTATCGGCGACAGCCATCGATTTTTTCTCGACTTCCAGATGAGTAAAGGCTTCTTTCAAAAACTCGTTTATCTGTGAGTCCCAGTTGTTTGCCTGAGCCACCATAGGAACGGCTAGGGACATCCTAGAGAGCCAGCAAGCTGTAAGAGGGAGCCATGTATCCGAAACCTTCTTCAGCCGCTGGAGGTCTTCCTTACGATTGTGTGCAGCAAGGTAAGAAGCCATATACTCGCGAGCCTCCTCCTTGCTGCACATGGCATTGTACCAGTTGAGTGATCGGATCGTTGAGTTTCCGATCTGCGTAGCAGTAGGTTCATCACCAAGATACTTCACATTCACAAGGTACTGTTCACTGCGAGTCTTACGAACAGGCTTTGGTTTGCTACGCTTAATCAACTTTGGTCGCTGTGCCATTCTTTAATCTTTCCAAGTCTCCAGAAAAAGGGAGACAGCTTTGTCCTCAACATATTTGGCGATATTCTTCAGTTCTTCGATATTATCGATCTTGTCGATAGCCTCGTAAAGTCGAAGCATTGCGCCATCATTACCAGCAGAGGCTTCTCGCCATGAGAAACGATAGCCATACTGTTTAGTCATTTCAGAATGAAGCGCATCTTCGAGAGTCGTTTCATTGCCGATATCGGTAAAGAGATAACGTACATAAACATCAGAACGATCATAATTATTGTGCTTGATATAATTGCAACAGTTATGCTGGCCAGTCTTCATATCGTAAACACGACCGAAGATATTAGTGCTCTTACCAATATAACCTATATTAGCATTAACTAGATCTTCTGTCAAGTCTTTTTTATGAATAACCTGATAAACACCATGAGCACCATATTCTTCGACTAGCTCAACGAACTTCTTAGACCCACGTCCGACAGCTGTCAATAGTGGTTGCCAATCAGTTTTGTTTTTAATCAAAGCAAGAAAGTCTGGCTGTTTTACCACTGGACTACTCCATTAATTACAATATGTTCATACCAACGAGAACCATCTTCGTTCTTCCACAATGCCCAAACATCATTATCTTTATAACGATACTTGATAAGGATTTTCATGTTAACATTCATTATGTAATATTCCTATTTCTCACATGTAACATTGAGATGTTTTCTTGTAGTTTTACCTGTTTGTTAGACCAAGACCAGCATTCACCAGTGTCATCCTGAAAACATACCCATAGCAAATGATGTTCTTGGCCGTAGTCGATAAGAAAATGTGCTTTGGCAAAACCTTTGGGTGTTTCTAATGGGATTGTAGGTTCAAGCTGTATGATCATTTCTCGTCAATCCTCATCTTGTCCATGAGAGCCATCAGCCTGTCGCTGACCTCATGGCGCATATTATAGCTGCCGTCTCTCCACAGCAGGGCGTTGATGTCGCTCAAATCCTTGATGTACTCGCCGAACACCTCGTGTATCAGCTGTTTACGACTATTAGAGACGACATGGTCAATGTATCCATCTAAGGAAGCATCGTGATTATGTATCTTCGTCCTGGATTGGAACTTCAGAGTGGCGTCGACCTGTGCCGACCCGCCCGCAAACTTGTATACGCTAGTCTCGATCGCTTTTGATAGCTTACTCATCACTTACTCTCCATAACCCTACGAGCTCTCTCGATGCAGTAGTCCCGAGCAAATACCTTACCACCTGATCCACCCTGATCGATCTGTGAGATGATCTCTCGGATGACTGACTCTAACTCTTTGATCCTGTCACCATAGACTACATCGTGCATAGCTATGACGGCACGAAGCTCGTGTATGTCCTCTACTGCACCCATCAGTTACCTACGATCTTTTTCTGTTTGATGTTTCCATTCTGATCTTGGAGAATGAACATGACATGCATGGGCTTCTCTGGATACTTCCTATCGTACACAGGTATCTCCTTGATGATCGTCCACTTAGAGCGAGTGAACAGCAGGTCCCATAACCAACGTAGCATCACTCTTTCTCCTTCAATGGCTCGACGAAACCTTCAATCAACCAATCATATGCACCTGAAACATCGTCAGCATCGATACTGTCAATAGCGTTCTGCATCATTTCCTTGAGAAATTCAATACGGTTTTTGAGCTGTTCATTTTCTTCACGTAGCTTTCCATTGATACCAGTGATATTTGTCATACCAGCGTCCAATGCCTTGATCATATCCTCTACTTCACTCATCACGCAACACTCCACTGATAATCGTCCTGAGTATACACTGATTCCATACCATCATATTCATCGATACGGTAAAGCGTACCTGCTGGAAGTTCACCAATCACCAAACGAGCACAGCCACCATCAGCCTCTTCGCCTAGCTCTTCGACTATCTGTACAAGAAAAGGATCTGTACGGGAAATCTCATTATATGCCCAACGATCACCATCGGGTGTATACCAGTTACCCCAGTCGCGATCCTCTTCTTTCTTGTAGATGAGACTCAATCCAGCCAGATCACTGTAACGCTGAATAGCCTTCTTTGACAGACCAAAGCCACCATAGCATGAATTGTATACGATCTTAGTCATAGCCCTTCTCCTTCTTCACAGTCTATTTCAACCTTCGCACAGGCGATGCGATTTGACATAGCCTGATTGTCCGCCCGTTCTTTTGATGGCCACAATACACTCAAGATTTTTAACGAAACAGATTCGGGATAAACATTCACCCACATCGTCCGTTTGATGCGTGGCTTCACTTCGATAAGGTCGGCCCCCTTAACGCTATAAACGCTTGTGCCATCCATGTACCAAGAAGTGTGATTCCAATTCCCACCAAAGTCCTTAAATGCCCCATGAACAGGTTCTTCTGGATGTCCATCCGTTGCATAAATCCGTACTTCACGGCCATCGCGTGTGCGGTACTTTTTATTGATATCGATCATAACTTACTTCTCCATGAGATATGTTTGTACCCATACGCCGACACCTGTTCCAATCACTGCCGAACCGAGGAAGTAGTTCCCCAATGCGAGATTTAGGATGCCAGAGAGGATGTTTAATCCACCAATGCTGTACCCAATGCTCTTCTGATTCCGCATAAACCAATTAACCATTTGAAGCCTCCACCAATATTACATCTTTAGAGGCAGTCATTAAAATAGCCAATTCTTTTCCTGATACAGGATCTGTAACATGACCAACCAATTTAGGATCATCAGCAAGAACAATGCCAGCCTCTTCTAGTTCCTCTGCAGTTTCATAATACATCCAAGCTCTCATGATTTTGACTCCCGCCAAGCAAGAATGTCACTGCCCATCAGAGGCATCCTACCGATATAGAAGTTTTCGACGATGCGACCATCAGTGTACATGATGTCAATGTACTTTGCCTCTAGAGGGATCGGTTCATTGGCACTCCACAATCGCTGCTTTTTTGAATTATCTGGCACATGATTGACCTTGTCAAATATTTTCTTTAGGAGGATCTCGATGTCTAGCAGCTGATTTTTGATATCAGTGTCACACTTCTTAACATCGTTTACTTTCTTGACCTTCCTCAATACCGTACATATCAAACTAGACATGTCATAATCTAATTTTATCTTACCGGAAAGAACCTGTTGATCTAGTACATGATCAATGACCGACATCGGAACAGCAGGGTGTCTCGAGGTGGCGTTTAATTCATTAAAGATATCCTTACGTGTGAACGTCTGATCATCTTTCGCCATGTCGATCCAGTGCACTACTCGACGTGCGTTTTCGATTCCTGTGTCCATCACGCAGCCTCCGCGTATTCAATAGCTGTTTCCAATGCCTTCGTCTTAACACCCTTATGATAACCATACCAAGCTGACTGAAGACGATTGTCAGCGTTACGACCAGCAAGGTGATCCGTCACATAAGTTACAGCATTGAATGCTTGCCACCACGTCCCCGTAGCATACTCAGTTCCTGGCTGATTGAACAAAGCACCCATAGCCAGATCGGCGTTCTTGGAGACTTCCTTCTTCTTGTTTTCATTAGAACCAGAAACAGGGAATACGCGACAGAAGTACTCGACGATGTTCTCATCTGTATACCGCTTCGAACCAAGGAACTGTGCCATTTCCTTATAGGTGGCCAGCTTGTCCTTCGCCACACCCAACATCTCCTTGACATTATCGCCATTGAAGACCTTACGGTGAGAGATCTTTGCCATCCGCTCGACCTTGCTGTTCAATGAAAGCGTCAGGGTGTTATTGCAGACGACACGGATAGGTGTGAAACGAACGTCGGTGGAATAGCCGTACTTATGGAAGTTAGAGAAGAGAAGATATGAATCGATCTTGTCACCCTTAAAGAGTTCGAATGATTCCTTCACCTTGGCCAATCCCCAGACGATCTTACCGTCCTGAAGCGAACCAGCTGTATGCATTTCCATATCACCAGCTGCCACGAAGTCGTTGAAGAATTCGAATGCTTCCTGATTCTGTACGGGATTCCAGTCATCAGAAACGATATCGAGGATCTGATCATCCATAGAACGAACCAATGCTGACTGACCAATGGCAACCTGTTCACCAGCGATAGTCGCGAAAGCAGGGATCTTCTGAACACCCCAATTAAGACCAGCAGCCTCGAGCATCTGTTCAGGACTCAAGTCGGCTGGAACTGCAGTACCAAGACCATGCCACGGAACAGCACCAGAATATGCCATTTGTGCCTTGCCATTAATCATTTCAATATTATGAGCCATTGGAATCTCCTGTTTTGGCCGTTCATCATATTATAATATTACGTCTGTTTTCGAAATAAGTAAACTGTTTTTTATTCATATTTTTCGGGAGCATCCCAATCCTCAGGGCCAATGATCAGCATGACACTAGCCGAAGGGGAAATGGGATCATTGAACATGTTTCTCCGTACACCTGGATTATAGACGACCATCGGTGCGAAGAGACCTAGATTTTTCAGCTCGACTTCGGGATAATATGTAACGTACTTCTTCATGCTGCAGCCATCATAAATTGCATAGCCTGCACAGTCTCGACATACTTCAGTGCAGTGTAGCCTGAGACACTGGCGCGAACCATGCGGTCATCACCAATAGGGAATGCAGTCAGCTGAAAGCCAGCAGTCGAGAGGCTGTTCGTGCCTTCCATATGCATATAAGCCAATGACTCCATATAGGAACAGAGACCTTCCCAATCATCGAACATGTCACGCACGGATGGATTCATAGCGAATACCGCCTTGGCAGTGTTTTCGAAGTCGTAGTTGTCTAACTTAATCATTTGCTACCTCTTTCGGGGATGAGAATAAAACACATTCGTGGATATTATAATCGAGTCCTGAATCATATGTCAGCTGGACTTCGGCGTATTCAATAGCACCAGCACGATTATCCCAAATCATCGGCTTATCGAACATCACAAGATTGCCCTTATCGTGGAATACAAGAACGTAATATGTCATTGATTCATTTCCCTTAATCATCATCATATTAAGAGTATAACCTACTTTTATTATAATGTCAAGAAAAAAGTATCGTTGATATCACTGGAGTTTTTTGATCCACTCCAGATGATATCGATACTGTTTTTCGATGAATTGAGGTGGGATATTCTCAGGCGTCAGCCCACCGAACAGCCCACTCAGATACTGGTTATAGTCCAGATTCCTTGACCGACAGTAGGCTGACACCAGCTTCAATAACTCCATTAGAGGAGACCCAGTTCTTTGTGAAGGAATTTCGGCACCAGCGTACGGGAATCGATTTCTTCCTGCAGAGCCATCTCGAAGTCCGCCAACTCGCGTCGACGCTTCTGATCGGCTGTGGATACTGCCTTCATGGTGTCGAGATTACGCTGCTTAATGACATCGTTACCACGCTGTGTCAGCTTCTCGGTACCAGCCAATAGCTTCTCGATCTGAGACTTGCCCTTGACTTCCTTAGATGCCTTCACTGGCTTCGCTGGCTTCGTAGTCTTGGCTGGCTTATCCAGCTTCCCTGGAGCCCAACCCTTACGGAGAAACGAGCAATATGCCTTACGTGATTCCTCAAAGGGGATCTCTACCTCTTCGGTCAGCTTCTGACATACCTCGAGATAGGACAGCTTCTGATGCTTAACCATGCAGTCGATGATACGCTGTTTCTTGGTGATGGTCTTTGTCATACTATTAGTTCCTGTTCACATATATGATTAATAACGTAATTCAGTGGAGTAGTAAAGAGAAATGTTATGCAGCTTCCAACATCGAGAGTGGAACGTTGTACTTACTGATGCCACAGTCGACGATCGCTTTCTTCACCTTGATGGACTTGATGACACCCTGATAGGTGGTATTACGAGAGGAGAATTTGACCTTCTGGCCGACATCAAGAGCACGCTTGGCTTTGCGTGCCAATTCCTCACGACGATATTTGATGGCTGCGATAACACGATTCAGATCGTCATGGGTTGCATCGAGCGAAACGAATTGGAGAGTGGTGTGAATATCAGTCATTTGCATTTTCCTTAGTGATAGAGTTTGTTGGTTTTGAACTCGGTGATCTTATAATAGACCCCACGGTCAGCAGCTTCCTCTGTCATGCGCTTGGTAGCCCACTGACGAGCATGGATAGCCTCGTCCTCATTATCGAAGACAGCAATCGGAAACTGTGTGCTATAGGTAGGATCTACCTCTGTGATTATGAATGAGTTAGTCATAGAACTGCTCCTCTCGTCCTTCATCAATTAATTCGTAACAGGCAGCGAACAGATCACCATCCTGATATAACTGCCACACGTATCCGTGCTGATCCGTGAAACGAGCAGTCGAGATCACATCATCCCAAGCTTCCCAGTAGTGCTCGTGTTCGGGCCCACTTCTAAGAATCGTACGATCCTCTTCTGAGATGCCTTCCCACTCGTATCCATCAGCGAAGATCTTCGGGATATAGATGCCGTTCGCATCCGATATAATAAGATCCATACCACGCATATTAGTTGCCTTTCACAAAGAAAAATTCGTATATTGCAAAGAGAGCCAGAAGCCCAAAGCCCATCTCTATCCATGGGGCGTACACAAAGAAAACGATATCGGCGCCAGCGGCGAGGGACTCGAGAGACTTAAACATTCAAACTTCCTTTTCATCAACTTATAATTCATCATAGCTGAGATTTGTTATAATGTCAAGAAAAATGTATCGTTGATATCATTGGAGTTTTTAGCTCCGTTCTCATAAGGCATTGCAATGATTAGGTAATAAAAATCGTTGTTTGTGAAATTATTTTTTGAACCGATCCACATCAGACGGAACAAGCAACAAAAGCTGATTCATATCCCATTTCATGTATTCCCATCCATATCCATTGAATAGATACAGAAACTCAGCATCTGATGCTTTAAACTCAGCAATCAATTCTTTGATGTTATTATGAACTACTGGCCGTTCATTTGCATCGTTTGGCATATATTCAATCGCTGTTTCCAGTGAAGATACATATCCACATTCCATCAGATCTTCTACTTTGTCGACAGTAGTATAATCATGGAGCAAAGTATGTCCTACTCCAGATAGATATCCATCAAAGTGGACTCGCATAGAAACTACTTCAGATGTATTATCGAAAGCGACCATTGAACGTGTTGACATAGTATATAATCCTCAGTTAGTTGTTAATTTAAGTTGAGCTATAGATTCACCATCATCATCGATAAAGTCAATTACTTCACCATCATGGATAATAGTCAATCCTGCGACCTCATCATAGTAAATCATGGGGTCGGCGGAATCACAACCAGAGAACGCATGCCAGTCAGAGTCAGTAAATGGTTCAAATTTAGCTGACGCGAGTAAGGCTAGTGCCTGGGACATAGTCATTTTCATTTCGTTTCCTTTTTCATCAATCATCATATTATCACTATAGCGGAGATTTCTTATAATGTCAAGAAAAAAGAGACACTGATATCACTGGAGTTTTTTGATCGTGTGTGCTAACCCATTGATTTCACTCGATAATAAATGTTACTACTCGAATAAACTATTTTTCACATTAACAATCGCCCATAAGCCATTGATCTGAAAAAGTCCCCGCCAAACTCAATTGGCAGAGACTCCACATCGCTTCGATTTAATTTAATTCGATTTAAATCGATTAGAATAACTAATGAGTTATAGATATTCTAATGAGTTATAGATATTCTAATGAGTAATCAGTGAGTAACCGATAGTAATCAGTCATCAGATCCATAGTCACTTACTAGACGTACTACTTGTCCATCAGTAATATACCCGAGTGCATGTAGCATAAGTTGCACCTTTTCTAGTACTGTATTTACTGTTGTATCACTCGCATCAAATGACATACTCCAATTTGTATCAGTACGATCATTTACTTCAGTATAGAATGATAGGCTTACGTTTGTTTTGTATACTTTCTTGGTCATTGTTGGTTCCTTAGGTACAGTTGGTATTGTTGGTCAGTCTGGTCACGCAGGTCAGACTGGTCATTAGTATTCATATGCATGTATAGGTCACGCAGGTCAGCTTGGTCATTAGTATTTGTATACTGACTCATTAGATATTGTAATCTTTCAAACTGAACTCATTACTAATAGTAAGGCCATGATTGCATAATGGTGCATAAGCATCAGGTCCAAATCCTAGACGTTCATAGATTAGATATCGATAGCTACCACCTTCAATTGCATGTTCTACTATATGTTTCATTACCCATTCAGTAACTACTAGCTTAGTTTCATAGTCAACATCATCTATTGTCATGTTGAAACTCCCCACAGTAGTCAGTCTTATCTTTCTTTATAGTATCAGGAAATCTATGACATACAATCATTTCTTCTTCTCTAAGTTTATCCTTTAACTGCGATAGGCCTAGATTAAACATCTTTTCAATATAGAAGTCACGCTCTAGTATCGGGCGACTGCAATACTCATCCAGTATCTCTTGCTTACTCTTGATGATAGTATTGAGTAGCTTAACATTGACATCTATTGGTCTAGCATACTTACATACACTACAGCGATCCATTACTTCTTATCCATCATTATAACATTGCCTGGAAACCCACTATAGGTTTCTTCCAGCTTCTTTTGTGTTTCTTCAACTACACCCATCAATCCAAATAACTCCATGGTTTGTCTGGTAGACAGGTCAGATAGGTTGACTCCGCCATACTTCAATAGCTTCAGTTGCTCTAGTACAGCTTCTAAGTTATCTCTATACTCGTTATCGTTCATGACTTACTATCCAAATATTCAGTATACTCATCGCACAATGCCTCATGCATATCCTCATTGCACTCAATATCAATGTATGAGTAGTCGCCATCAGGTTTCACATAGGTCAGCTTGGTAACAGAGTAATTGATACGTCTTACCGCTACAACATTAATGCTTGACCAGTCAATGATGATACTACAGTTCAAATGATCATAATACATCTTCCTTGTTAGTTCATGAATTTTATCAGTGAGATGGTTGATCTCTAAAGCCTTAGAATCTAATTGCTTTACTAGCCTAGAATTATTATTCTTCAGTTCGTCAATCTCAAGACGTAGTTCGTTAATCAAACGGCTATTAAACATTTTGTTCTCTCCTATTCATATTGTCAGTATAGCTCAGTACTAATAAAATGTCAAGAAAAATATATCGTTGATATCATTGGAGAATTTAGGAGGTAAATATAAATCTCATCTTATCGAAGTAATCAGCAGTATTCTTAACGAATACCTGTGGTTCTTCATGATCTACGGCAATAACAATTGCTATTTGCTTAATGTCTGTAAGTAGTCTTTCGTTGGCCATGCTAGCATAACATGTAGCCTGAAGGAAATAGCTTTCGATATGCTTCTCTTCCTTCAATCGTCTGGATGTTTTAAAGTCAACAATACTTGGTATACCATCGAAGTCAGCTATTAGGTCAGTTCTACCAGCTGTATTCAGTTCCTTCGACCACAATGGATACTCTAATCCATATACTGTTGTGACTCTTTTATCTAATACATCACGTATAGGTGCGAAGGTAAACAGATTAACTGGCATCTGTCCCTTACGGTAATCTTCACCTAGTAAGTACTTCTCAGCCATATCATGGATGGCTGTTCCTCTGTTGGCTGCTTGGGTAGATATCTTATTGGCCTCTACTTCACCAACCTTCTTACGCCAAGCATCTAATCCGCTCTTGTCTAGCTTACTACCAAGAACAGTAGTAACAGATGGGAATACGCCATCGGGAGTTAAGTAATGACGCTTCCCATCTATTTCTGTAGTTTCAATTTCAGGCTTATCATATAGTTTTAATGTAATCATAACACCACGTTAAGGTTGTCTTTCATAATAATATATTCCTTGACAAGAGAAGATCTCACAATATCTTCCTTTTGAAAGTCAATGAACTCAAAGGACTTCATCTTCTGAAGAACACGCATGAAGTCAAGCAATCCATTCTTATCACGCTCAAATGTAAAATCTGACTGTCTAAAATCGCCGCATAACATAATTTTACAGTTCTTACCAATACGAGTAATAACAGAGTCAAGTTCATGGCCTGTCATGTTAGCTATTTCGTCAACCACAATGATACAATCATTAAGAGTAATACCACGTATGAAAGATGTGGAAATAAAATCAACAACATTCTTAGCTTTAAGATATTCATAGGCATCTCCTCTGCCAAATAACTCACTGAAAATAGCATAGTAAGGTGCTTCATACACTTTAGCTTTTTCTTTGGCATTACCAGGAAGGAATCCAAGATCACGAACGGCGACAGTACTACGAATAATAACAATCTTTTTGTACTTGCTATTAGGTTGTAGTATTTCTCTAGTTGCTAGGTAGTTAGCGATGAAACTTTTACCAGTACCTGCGATACCATGAAGTAGGATATTCTTATTAGCTTCGTATGCTTCAAATGTTTTACGTTGGTTCTCAGTTAATGGTTGTATATCTTTTAGAGTAAAATTTAGTTTTTGAGGATTTTCCTCTATCCCGCCTTGCTGTTGCTGATTACGACGACGTTCTTTTCTCGTTAGGCGTTTTTCTGACATTGGTACTCTTTATGTGTTATCGTTACTGGTTCCCTTAAAAGGTATTGACAGTTGATCTTTTAATACCTCTATTTGCTTCGCGTTTAATCTTCTTCAGTACATCACGGAAACCTGCATCTGGTTTCTTATGATATCCTGAGATTATAGCAGGGGCTCCATTAACTAGCTGCGTAATATTTGGGTTAGATAACAAATATTCATCAAGTTCACTAATAGACATGAACTCTTCGAACTCATCACCTGTATCATTATTTAAGAAATTGTAGGTGGGCATTTTCTTCCTCGTATTCTTCCATGTCAAGTAACACATCAATATTTTTAGTTCTTAGAGCACGATCAAATCTTTTCTCTTTACGGCGATCATTTACTGTTTTCTTAGTTTCATAATCACCGTCCATATATTCGCGATCGATAACATTGAACTTTTTTTGACGACTCTTGGACATGTTACTTGGTGTTCTCCTGAGGAAAAAGATCTGGGAATGCCTGCTTTGCTACTTCAGCCGTGAGACCCTTAAACGGCGATTTCTTATCCTTAATAGCCATCAACATCTTTGCATCAGCTGGTGCTACTGTTTCTAGTAATTCAATAAACATTGCTTCACGCTTTAGTTGCTTTAGTCCAGGATTTCCACCCTCAACAAAGTGTAATAACTTACGTGCTTCAGCGAACAGTACGTTCTCTTGGTCAACTAGGTCATTTGGTTTATATGGTGCATCGCCTTCTGGCAATAGAAATTTGATACGAGGATCAAATGCTGCCTGAAGAATAGTGCGCAATGCATAGCAATCACTTTCTTTTAGTGAAGCTACCTTTTCTTCGTTCTTCTTGAGCTTACTTACTTTCTCAAGATACTCTGCTATTCCAATTCTCGTACCCATTTAAAACTCCGCAATGTTTTCCATTAGATTCTTAAGGCGATTGACTATGAAGTAGTTCATTAGCTTCTCTTTACCTTTTGGCTTTTGTGTATTATATGATTCCAATACTTTTTCTTTGATCTCTTCAGGAATCATAGTAAGATCAATCAACTGCTTGTTACGCATATAGTTACGCTTCAGCTTATCGTCAATACCGTTCTCGATAATAGTTTGCATCTTCTTTTGTGTTAGTGGCTTCTGACGTTCACCAACAACGAAACAGTTGTCATTTGATAATACGTTAGGTACACCATCGCCTGAATCACCTTTAAGAATATGTTCTTGGAGGTATGCTTCTGGCATTTCGTGTTGAATAAACCTTTTACGTACAGGATCATATTGCTTAACATTATCATACTTATGTAGCTGAATGAAGTCTTTATCACCAGATAGAATAAGAATATCCTGTGCAGGAAACTCACTGTGCTCTACTACAAGAGTCGCAATGATGTCATCGGCTTCCGCTGATTCGATATCAATAACACGGTATGGGAAATATTCTTTGAGTTCAGCACGAATCTTATTCATGCATTCGAAAATAGACTGCCAGTTAAGTTCAGAGTTTTCGATGTTCTTCTTGCGATTGGCTTTGTAGTATGGAAACACTTGTTTACGCCAGTAATTCTTGTTATCACAAGCAATAATCATTTCGCCATACTCATCGGCAAACTTTTGTTTATATGATCGCAAAGCATTAAGGACCATATGGCGAACCATATTCTCTTCTAACTGAGCATTAGTATGATTACCTAACTGCATCATTAGATTAGATAACATGACCTGATTCAGATCAACGATAATAATTGTAGCCTCCTACCATAATGTAAATTATTCAACTTCAGTTTTAGTTTGCATCGTTATACTTATATTGTCAGATATTTTAAATGCACCTTCTTGTTCTTCATCAGGAACAAACATATTTTCAGCCAATATTGAAAGTGGATGAAATATACCGTGGTGTTTACAGAGCATAGACTTTAATGATTCTACAACAAGTGCACCGTCTTTAATATATGGATCGAGTTCTTCTTCCTCAACACCAAAATCGAAACCAGCGACTGCTAAACTAGAGAAGAGATTGTGTAGTACGGGGAGCAATGTTTCTTGGATATGAACCAATTTCAAATCTTCCATACGCTCTTCAATTTCCTCCAAATCATTTGGGACGAATTTATCGTTATTATTTTTCTTCGGAAACTGTATCACATTATCCATTATAACTTCCTTACTCTAAATGTCAACTCTTTTATTTATGTTAACAGTTAGACATTAAACGACTGCCATAGTTAGTGAATTTGAAGTCGAACACTTTACACTCAGTCCCTGTGGTCACTGCCTGAATAACTTCTTCACGCTTATCGGGAGTAACATAGAACACAAAGAAACCACCACCACCAGCACCAAGCAGTTTGCCACCTAATGCACCAGCTTCAATAGCCTTTGAATATACAAAGTCGAAATAGTATTGCGAGATTTCTCCAACGACACCCTTCTTATCCATCCAAGCATCATGCAACAACGCACCAAAGTCATCAATTTGACCATTGGTAATGTATTCAGCAGCAGTATATGCCTTATCACGGCTACGCTTAACCATGTTGAATTTATTAACATCAAGCATAGCTGCTGCTTGCTTCTGTAGGATGCTATTAGCTGAACGAGACTTACCACTGTATACTAGCAACAGGTTATCTTGTAGCTTATCGATATTGTGCTGTTGGTATGCGAATGATTTAACAGTAACAGTATCGTTTGTATTGAACTCAAACAAATTCATACCACCATAAGCAGCCGCATATTGATCCTGCTTACCTACTGGATAGCCGCATAGGTTACGTTCAATGTTATATGCTGTTTGCGCCAGTAACTCTGGTGATAGCAGGTCAGCTGTTTCCTGCAAACTAGCAAGAGCATGAATCAAGCCAGTAGTAAAGGCTGAAGAAGAACCAAGACCTGAACCTTTTGCAATAATATCAGAAATAGAAGCAATCGTTAGTTCTTTATCAATACCAACTAGCTTCAATGTTTCACGAGTGATAGAATGTTGCATATCGCTAACATCTTCTACCTGTGATACTTCATCATACATTGTTTTAATACCAATGTGTTGAGTTTTATGCACAGCAATGTAAATGCACTTATCGATGGTTACTGATAATGCAGCGCCAGCCTCCTGATTAAAGAAGGCTGGCATATCACTACCACCACTAAAAAAACTAATACGAAGTGGGGTCTTTGTAATGATCATAATTAATGAGTCCTGTAAACGAATCGTTGTTCTGGTTTGCCACGTTTTTCTGGTGGGTATTGGTTAACCAAGTCAGTAAGCATCATAGTCCATTGTGTCTTGATTTTATCAATATTATAACGGCTATCAACGAATGCTTTATTGAAGTTGATCATAGGTAAATGATTACCGCTACGGACAAAATCAACTGCACTGGTCAAATGCCTATAGAATACATCAGCATGAATCGTTTTATTCTGTGAGTCACCTTGGTACATAATATTCAAGCCACCAGATGTTTCTGGTAATGCACCATAGTTAGGATGAACGCAAATCATTCCAGCTGACATAGCCTCAAGCATTGCACGGCAGCTGGTTTCAAGCCAGATGTTAGGATATGCTAAAATATGGCAAGTATTAAGATGGGCTTTTAGGTCAGCATTAGGTACGAAGCCATGATAGGTCATCTGTGGGTGCTTGCGTACACGATCATACAATGGTTCGAACTGCTTATCATAATCATCCCAACCATAAATCTTAAAGCTGGAAAATACATCAAGATGAATGTTAGGATCAGTTTCTGCCAACTTCTCAAACACAGGAAGAAGAATATCCAAACCACGTTGAGGTGTTGAGGTATAAGCAAGACGAATAGTCTTATCATCTTTCATTGTGAATACATCATTTGGTGCTGGATCAATACCAGACTCAAGTACAATAGACTTCTGGTCATATGGTACACCATGGATCAACTGGTAACGTGTATACTGCCAGTCACTGATGAATACAAACTTATGAAAGCTATCACGGAACTCTTGTGTTTGAATCTTCTTTGACTCTGGATCTTCTGGTAGGTCATGACACCAGAACAAACGAATCTTAGACATATCAAGTTCACGTGGTCGCGAACAAACAATTTGGAAATTGCTTAGTAGCTCTTGGTCAATCAGGTCACCGAGTCTACGCTTCGCTAGTTCCGTACCACCATTTGCATTTTGGGATACTTCGTTCTCTTCAAACGGCATATTAAGTTTCACCTTTCTATAAATATATTATCAATTGTAGGTCACGGGACTGTCATCCCTACCTACTCTAAATCTGTTAGGAGATCCAGCTATGTCTATTTATACGCCTTACACTTATCTTATTGGATGGTCTGAACACAAAAAATACTATTATGGTGTTCGTTACGCTAAAGGTTGTCATCCATCTGATCTATTTAATCCTTATCAAACATCATCAAAATTTGTAAAAGCATTTATACAATCTTTTGGTTTGCCCGATATTATAGAAGTCAGAAAAATATTTACAGATGAAATATCAGCCCAAAATTAGGAAAAGAAAGTACTAACTAAACTAAACGTTTTAACATCTGATATATGGTTAAATGAAAATATTGGTGGAATATTTACCAATAAAAAACCATTAGGATTTGGAAAAGGTTCTAAAAATTCTATGTATGGCAAAAAAGACCAGATATAGCAGAAATGAATCGTAATAGAATTAATCCATTTTTAAATAAAAAAAGACCAGGACATTCTCTTAAAATGAAAGGTAAAAATAATCCGATGTCAGAATTAGGTAAGGGTTTGTTTTTTTGGAATAACGGTATTATTAATATTAGATCTAGAGAATGTCCAGGAATCGAATGGCGAAGAGGACATAAGCCTAAAAATTAGATACTAAATCCACTTGCTGCTGCATCATTAAAAAACATTTGACAGGTTTCTTGGGAAAATTGTGTAAGATCTTTACCGAAACCTTTGACCTTCTTAATTAGGTCAGGCGTCATGGTGATAATATCTACACTACAACGTTCTGCTTCAACATAGCTAAATGCTTGACGAGAACTAGCCCAAAGGAACTCGATGTTTTCCCTTTTATAATATTCAGTAACAATACCATCAATCATATCGACTGCATCATAACCTGCATCATTAATTCGACCAGCAAAGATAGAAACGATAGCTGGTGTTACATCGTTCAATGCATCAATAACTTCGCTAACCTGATCTTCAGTAAATACAGCTGTTACGTTTAGCTTGATACCTTCTTTACTCAGTTGGTTAATAATTGGTGCAGTACTGGTACCATCGATATGCATTACTGGAATTTTTACATAAACAGAATATCCAGCATCCTTACCCCATGAGTCAATCAAACGAGCCTGACGAAGAATTTCTGCTGGTTCATCAGCAAACACTTCAAGACTCAGGCAAGTTTCAGGCCGATTGGCTTTAAGATATGTGATTGCTTCTTTAGCAAAACCTTCATAGTCAGTAATGCCAGCTTGCTTCATCAATGTAGGATTGGTAGTGAAACCACTAATATCTAAGTCAGCAGCTGCTTTCTTAATGCCATCCATATCAGCGCCATCGGCGTAT
>Ga0214192_1000628_pt1 | contig 21446 bp, 20 predicted proteins | sample TroBogEpilimnion_44_FD_153030 | JGI IMG/M metagenome (GOLD analysis project Ga0214192, IMG submission 153030) | Freshwater microbial communities from Trout Bog Lake, WI - 29JUL2008 epilimnion | ecosystem: Environmental > Aquatic > Freshwater > Lake > Epilimnion/Euphotic zone | place: Trout Bog... | reverse complement strand
ATCCCACCGTCGTCACGGTGGTCGCCATGGGCATTACCGTCTTCCTGCTGGTAAAAGTGGTGCCGGTGTTTGGAGATATTTTCAGCGGATTCGGCAAGGCACTCCCTGCTCCCACTCAATATCTGATCAACATCAGCAATTTCCTCCAGCACAACCTCATCATGCTGCTGGCGGGAATGGGCGGGGCCGTTTACGGCTGGCTCGCCTATATCAAAACGCCTGCCGGACGCGCCTTTTGGGATGCCAAACGAATCAAACTGCCGGTCTTCGGTCACATTGCCCACAAAATTTGTCTGGCACGTTTCACCCGCACTTTCGCCTCACTGGTGAGATCCGGCGTGCCCATCCTTGAAGTCCTTCAAGTGGTATCCAACACCTGCGGTAACGTGGTCATGGAAAACGCCATCCGCGCCGCAGCGCTTGATATTGAGCGCGGAGAAGGGATATCAGTGGCATTGAGCAAACACCCCGTCTTCCCCACCATGATCATCCGCATGCTCAGCGCCGGAGAACAAACCGGCAAAATGGACAACATGCTGGAGCGCATCTCGGATTTCTTGGACGACGAAATCGAAACCATTCTTTCCGGTCTGACATCCTTGATCGAACCCCTGCTGATTGTGTTTCTGGGGGTTGTGGTTGGCGGTATCGTGATTTGTATGTTCCTGCCGATATTCAAGATGACTGAAATTCTCAACGCTCACTAATCCAGCCGAGGATTTCCGAACCCAAACCGCATCTCTCTGGACGGGGATGCGGTTTTCGTTTGCAACCGTTCAGTGAGAAAGACTTAACCTGGATCTGTTTGAGGCCCGGTGCTACCCAAACCAAGAAAATCTGCAGCACCGCCAACGAGGTCACTCATCATATCCTGTGCGAGCGACTCGCTCATGGGAAAATATTTGCCAGTGCTTGTCGCCAGCACGGTCCCATCGGCCATCATCAATTCACCCCGCGCCTCAAAAAGTTTGTTGCGCTTGTTGGCTGTCAACTCAGCAACGGCATGAACTTCCATCCCAGGCTGAATCGGCTGGAGATACCGCACATTGAGCTCGGCACAATAGGAAAATTTCCGTGTTTGAACCGCACAGGCCCAAACCATGATTTCATCGAGCAGCGTGGCCGTGATGCCTCCATGGATGGTCTGGCGAAAACCAACATGGATTTGCTTGGGGAAAAAACGCGCACGAACGACTTGTCCATCGGTCTCGAATCGAATATTCAAGCCGCTGGCATTTGAATCGCCGCAGACAAAACAATCGTGGGTGTGGGGAAGAGTTTTCATTGCAGGCACGGCGAACCGTAAGCAAGAAAAATACAATCAATCCAGGACGCTATCAGGTAAGGGCTTGGAGTCTGAAGCGGCAACCATTTCTTCGAGAAGCGCCTTGAATTCCGTCAACCCGGTTGCGGGAATGATGATGGAGTCACGCCTGCCACCCACATCCTCGGTGATGCGCAAAAACCGGCCGCGGGGATTTTCCTTCAAGGTAAAAACAAAACTCTTGCGTTCCACCTGAAGACTTGCTGATTTTAGCGTTTCTTCGGAGGAGTAGCCTTTTTTCGGGCTCGAGAACTGGTGCTTGCTCAAAACGGGAGCGTGACTGTCGTTTGAAATCATACGTCTTAATTAATATTCATATTAGCCCCGCACCGACTAATCGGAATGTGATAAATAAGATTACAAAGTTTGTCAATGAGGTATTTGAAAAATTGCGCGAGCTCCGGCGGTTTGAGCATTCTTGATGCAACAAACCAGGTGAACCAACAGCCCAAGGAGGATGAGCAAGTCGACACCCTGGGTCATCCCATGCCACAGACCAAAGGAATGCCGGGCCTGCTCCCGCAATACCAAGGATGGGCTGAAATACATGGCATGCCGCATTTTCTCCATGGCCGGTTGCAGCCACATCCCGCCGGAGACTCCGCATACAACCAGTGCCATCAGCAGCCCGGCTTGAAACTTTCCCACGGTGCGCCCCCCCATGAAATGATCTCCCACCGCATGGATCAACGCAATGCCTCCACAGAGGTATTGAAGTGCAAAAAAACGATGGAACAACGACAGTGCCACGGCGCCGGAATAATAAGTGAAACCGGAATTCTGAAACAGCTCCCGCATCTCATGGGAGAAAACCGCCGGCAGGATGCCGAGAGCGAAAAACAAACTGGCCCCGAACCAAACAGCCGCATTGATGGTTCCCACGTAAAGCAGAATGGCCTTCATGGAAACAGAGTAGTTTCTCGCAGCGTATCTGCCAAGAACTGACTTCCCGCGCTGTGTCCAGATTATGGACTTGCTGTCCACAAAAGTGACGTCGATTGCGATAGATCAAAACCCTGCCCTTAAGACCACATCCAAACCCGCAGTCTCAAAGTCTCCCTAAATTATTCATAACACGCTCTTATATCGGCAATTAATTCTGCCATCCGCATTCAAATCCATATTCATCCCTGCAGCTCGCATCAATTGTCCCATGGCATCCAAATTGCGATAAGGGTCTGGAAATAGTCTGTGATGCAAACGACAATTAACAACAACCAAAAGAAAAGGGCACGGAGAAATTCCGCAGGGTTCACCCTTGTGGAGGCGATGGTCGCTTCGGGATTGATGTTGTTAATGACCATGGCATGCCTGACCGGCATAGTTTTTGACGAAGTGGCGGTTCGCAGGGCCAAGGAAGAAGCCATTGTCACCGATTTCCTGGAACATTATTCGGAAACCATCAAGGCATTACCCTTCACCTCCCTCGTGCAAGGCCAACCCATCGGCGGATTGTTCAATGGCGCGAACATAGTCAACACTGCGGGACAGGTGATCGGAACTTATCCCAACATTCGAATTCCAACCAACACGACGCCGGTTTCGCTGACCAGTTCGGATTACCAGACCTTTCATCCAGATCTTCAATGGATTTCAGACCGCAACCCCTTGCTGGTGGTTCAGTACGACACGAATACTGTGAGTGGCGTGCTGCATGATGTGCATCTGTCGATGACTGTGACCTGGAATGCCCCGCTTCTCAAAGGAGGGATCATGCAGGTTCAGATGGATCTCTTGAGAGAAAATAGTTTGTAAGTTCACTTTCACCGCCATTCATGAACACACAACCCCTCATCGGCAAAGGCAGCAGAAACCGCAGAGGTTTCACGCTCGTCGAGTTAATGACCGCCTCGGTCATTGCCCTGATCATTACGGGAAGTGCCGTGATGCTGCTTTTCTACACCTCGCGTGAAGGGGTGAAGGGAATTTGCAACGCCACCGTGGAGGAAACCGCCTACATCATCCAGAACAATCTGATCAACACGATTCGAAGCATGAGTGCAGCCAATGGGATGACCCCGGACACATCCGCCGCCTGTTATGACAGCAATTCGAATCTACTGGGATACAATGCCATCTACACCTTCACGGTGAACAGCAACAATGCCCTAACCACCAGCCGTTTTTACTACGATACCAATGCCAGTGCCGTGGTCTACGTACCGGACATAACCCAAACAAACAGCAAAGTTTACTGGGGCACCAATAGCAAATATTGCAAGGTGCAAAATCTCTATTTCACCTCCTCCTACAATCTGGATGGATCTTATAACAGCAGCCTCGTGAATTGCTTCCTCCAGGTGTCTGACAATAGCTGGTCCACCAACAGCAACTATGGGGCACCCAACGATGCAGCCACCATTTTCCGGACTTTTTCCGTTTTGATGAGAGCCAACTAATCAAAGTCACACCCCAAAAGTTATATGAAAACGAAACAGTCAGTTCCACGCCGGGAGTCCGGCAACACCCTGGTGACAGTCGCCGTCATTGGCGGCGTCATGTCGGTAGTGCTGGCAGGCGTCCTGTCGCTGAGCCAGACCACGGTCAAACAATCCTACTCCCGTCTGGATTACAACAGCGCCTATTACCATGCAGAAAACGCGCTCAATTGGGCCGCCCAAAACGCCCTGGACAACCCTCCCGCATCGGGGGCTTCAAACTATTATTCCACAGCCAACGGAACCCTGCCTATTGGCTATATGACTGCGAACACGAGCAGCGGCAGCACCAGCACCAGCACCAGCACCAGCCAAACCAACTCCTCGACAAATTTTAACAAGAGTGCGTCGAGCTCGGGTTTTAAGAATGCCTGGGTTTCGGTGGTGAACAATAACGCCGCCAATTCCAACCTCTTCCTCATCACGGCCTCGGCCAAGGTGAACAACGCGGTTCGCACGGTTCAAACCACCGTGACATTGAATCCGCAGTCCAATGTTTTTGATTACGAATATTTCCTGAACAACTGGGGTTGGTGGTGGGGTTCCACCATCACCGGACAGGGAGCCCAACGTGCCAACTGGGATTTTGATTTCCAGGGCAGCCCAACGGTGAATGGCAGCATCTATGCCGCGAACCAAATCCAGGAGAATGAAGTCACCATTGATTTCAACGCCGAGGCCGCTCCATTCGGCGGAACCGCAGGTGCAACTCCCCTCATGTATTGCCATTCCGGCGCCCCGCGCGTGATCATGCCCAACTTGTTGAACTTCACCAACTACATCGCCACAGCCCAAGCCAACACTTCAAGCAATGGTATCTGGTTGGGCACAAACCAGATTGTTTTTGGGGTTCAGTCCAACGCCACCACACCCGGGCTATATCTGGTCGGCACGTCCTCAAAACCGATCAAAATCCAGGGAACTGTCGTGGTTCCTGGAGATGTCGTGATCTCCGGTGTCACGACAGGCAAAGGCACCTTATATGTCGGCGGCAACCTTTATATAGCAAGCGATCTGACCTATGCCAACGGCCCCAGTTTCAGCACTCCTCCTGAAACCATGACGATTGCGAATTGCAATGCCTGGGTGACCAACAACATAAACAAGGATCTCATCGCTTACGCGGTTCGCGGAGCCATTCTGGGTGGAGACGTAACCTATAGTGACTGGTATAACTATTGTTACAACTTCCCCGGCTCAGGCCTGAAATACGTGGGTGACGAATCCCAGCTCGGCCAGGATGGCATTTCCGGAACACCGGACGACGGCGTTTCTTTCCTCCATGCGAATGGAACGATGAGTGCCTGGTACGATGCCGATGGAGACGGTATCTGCGAATCCAACTATAACTACAACACGCAGATCACCATGACCACCAATCGGGCTGCGGCAATCATGAATTATCCCACAAACTCCAACGGAACTCCGGTGGCATTCAGCACCGTGGCCACGGACAGTATGGGAACCATCGAAGGCATTCTTTATTGCAATCATGCGGTAGCCATGCGCCTGGCCAACACCTACGTCAATTTCCATGGCGTTGTGGTTTCCCGTAACGAGCAGATCGTCTTTCAAAGTTATCTGCAGTTCACTTATGACTCCCGCGTCAACAGCCGTTATTGCAACAATCCCAACACCATCATCAACTTGGGATTGCCGGTGGGAAACAGGTATAAACCCACCATTTATGCCGACGTGACACCGATCACCACAGGTCTGTAAGCGTGATATGACCCTTTGCCGCTTACACCGCAAGTTCGCCGGTTTCTGTGCCGCAGCCATGGTGATCATGGTCTGCGGCCAGCCCGCTTCACGCGGGACCATTACGGTGGGATTGAAACCCACCAACATGACCCATGACCAATATTATGAACTCGCGGTGCAGGAGGCACAAAGGGATCTGGAGAGGAAGAAAGCCGTGGGCATCGCGCGTTACAATCAGCGCGTTGCCGCCCAGGTCAACGCCATCAAGGCGATGCAGGGTGAGCTCGAAAGGCGTCGAGCCGAAATCCCTTCGAATTACTCTATTTCCAGTCCGCTGGAGGAAGTCGTCGCCAAGGGGCCGGATTGGGGACGCTGGTTTCTTGCCACCCTGCTGGCCGTGATTGCCAGCTGGATTGGATGGATCCACTGGAAAGGCAGGAAACTACAGGAAAGATCTGAGTTCTCATTTGCCCAGAAATTTGCCTCTGCAAACACAGCGCCTGAAACCGTTTCGCAAAGAAAACAAGCCGCTGGCGCAACTCCCTCCCGTCTCGAATCCGCCGTCCATTCACAGGCACCCCAGCATTCGAGACAGGTCTCCCCGTCACGAGCTCACGAAAAATTCGCCCCGGGAAATTGCTACAACTGCGGTAAATCCTCATCGGGCCAGCCCCAGGAAAAAGTGGATTTCTGCGGAGAAGCCTTTGGAATGTGCCCAACTTGCGCGGGAAAACACAGGGAATCCTGGGCCAATTGATCTCATTGGCATTCTAAATCCGGCCTTCACCCCCGCTTCTTCGATGCGGGGCTTTTTCTTTTTACACGCCCGCTTTTTCTCCAGCCTCCCCCCGGCTCCAATGCCATCCCCACAACAAAGTCTTTACGGAGCTTTCCTTTTTGACTCATTCTGTTCGCATGCAAATTCGTTATTCACCCAGCCCTCTGGATTACCAGAAATTGGGAACGGACGATCTCCGCTCCCATTTCCTAATCGAAAGCCTCTTCGCCGAAGGACAACTCAGCCTGGTTTATTCCGATGCGGATCGCGCCATCATTGGCTCAGCCGTTCCCGGGAAACATTCCATCGCCCTCTCCGCAGACGCTGAGTTACGCGCCGCGTATTTTTGCGAACGCCGTGAATTGGGGATTCTCAACGTCGGCGGCCATGGCAGCGTGGAGGTGGATGGCACCTTGTTTGACATGGCAAAACTCGATTGTCTTTATGTGGGGAGAGGAAGTCAAAAAGTGACTTTTGCCAGCAAAGACCCTGCGCAACCCGCCGCATTTTTTCTCCTGAGCTACCCCGCGCACACCCATTATCCCACCACGCGCCTGAGTGTGGGCGATGTTCAACCCCTGGAACTGGGCACCGCAGCCGATGCCAATCGCCGCAGCCTCTACAAATACATCCATGGCGGCGGCATCAAGAGCTGCCAGTTGGTGATGGGGTTCACCTCTCTCAAAGAAGGAGCTGTATGGAACACCATGCCTTCGCACACCCACACACGGCGATCGGAGGTTTACATGTATTTCGACGTGGATCCCAAGCGCCGCATCATGCATTTCATGGGGCTCCCCCAGCATACCCGGCATCTGGTGGTGGCTGACCGCCAGGCCGTCATCTCCCCCAGCTGGAGCATTCATTCCGGCTGCGGCACGGGAAACTATTCTTTTATCTGGGGTATGGGCGGAGAGAACCAGACCTTTGAAGACATGGATCCGGCACCCGTGGATACCCTGCGGTAAAAACAAACAACTTCATTCCACATGATTCTTGATTCCTTCAAATTAACAGGAAAAACCGCCATCGTCACCGGTGCCAGCCGCGGCCTCGGTCAGGCCATGGCCATCGGACTGGCGGAGGCAGGTGCCGACCTTGCCCTCGTGGCTTCCAGCTCCACGGACGATACCGCCCGGTCCATCCGCAATCTGGGACGAAAAGTTTGCCAGATCAAAGGGGACCTTTTGCAACCCGGCGTCAGCGATCTCATCGTGCAGACCACGGTAAAGGAATTGGGAGGCATCGACATTCTGGTCAACAACGCCGGCATCATCCGGCGCGCCGCCTTGATTGATTTCACCGAGAAAGATTGGGATGACGTGATTCAGGTGAATCAGAAAAGCCTTTTTTTTCTAAGCCAGGCTGTAGCGCGCCAAATAATTGGCCAGGGTCGTGGCGGAAAGATTGTCAACATCGCTTCCATGCTCTCCTATCAGGGAGGCATCCGCGTTCCCTCCTACACCGCCTCGAAAAGCGCGGTCATGGGTTTGACACGCATCATGGCCAACGAATGGGCTGTCCACGGTATCAATGTCAACGCCATTGCCCCGGGCTACATGGAAACCGATAACACAGCCCCGCTGCGGGACGACCCCAAACGAAACGCGGAAATCCTCGCCCGCATACCTGCGGGACGCTGGGGCTCGCCGGACGATCTCAAGGGCACGGTGGTCTTCCTCTCTTCATCTGCATCCAATTACATGCAGGGTCACACAGTGGCTGTGGATGGTGGATGGTTGTCACGTTAAGCCCTATTTATTTGAACCCGAATGAAACCGACCTACGCTGTCATCCAGGAAAAACTTCAACAGACCGGCATCGTTCCGGTCATAGCCATTGAAGATCCCGCGCACGCCCTCCCGCTAGCCGACGCTCTATTGGCGGGTGGAATCCCCATCGTGGAAATCACCTTCCGCACCGCTGCAGCCTTGGAAGTCATCCGCACCCTCGCCAGGGAAAGACCCCAATTGCTCGTGGGAGCAGGGACGGTTCTAACACTCGAAAATCTCCATTCTGCAATACAGGCGGGGGCCGTTTTCGGGGTGGCTCCCGGTTTGAATGCAACCATTGTGAAAGCGGCCTCGGAAGCGGGGCTTCCATTCATTCCCGGCGTGGCAACACCCGGCGAAATCGAGGCCGCCCTTTCGCTGGGATGCAAAATATTGAAATTCTTTCCGGCCGAACCACTGGGCGGACTGGAGATGCTGAACGCCTTGCTTGCCCCTTATGGCCATACGGGCATCCGGTTCATGCCCACCGGAGGTGTCACCCCGTCCAATTTACCGAATTATTTGTCCTGCAAAGGAGTGACAGCTTGTGGCGGAACCTGGCTTGCAAAAAAGGAAGACATGGCCGCATCGCAATGGGATGAAATTCGCAACCGGTGCGTCAAGGCCATGGAAATAGTGCGTAGCGTGAGACCTTCGTGAATCTTGCCGGATTCCCCGTCCATCATCCCGTTCGTCCAAAATGAAACGACCGGGGCGGATTCTTTTATTGATTTCCAAAGGGTTGGTTCTAAAATTCCCGGCAGAATCGGAAGCGCACGGACGACTGCAACCAAAGCCCTGACTCGCTCATGAAACTCCTTTCCATCCAAATATCAACCGCGGTTGAAATCCAACCGCAAGGCACCAACGAATGGTGGGACAAGGAATGGCGCACAAGCTTCTTCAAGAAACCCGTGACAGACCCGGTCTGGCTGGGCTACGAGGGATTGCGCGGGGATGAATGCGCTGATTCCAAACACCATGGCGGGGTCGACAAAGCAGTTTGCGTTTACGCCTCGGAACATTATCCCTACTGGACCCAGATCACCGGCATTGACCCACTCCCTCATGGCGGTTTTGCAGAAAACTTCACCACGGAGGGATTGTTGGAAACGGAAATCTGCGTGGGCGACATCTATTCGCTGGGGGAAGCCACCGTGCAAATCTCCCAGCCCCGGCAGCCCTGTTGGAAGCTCTCCCGCCGGTGGAAAATCAAGGATCTCAGCGCACAGGTGGAAGCCAACGGTTTCACCGGTTTTTATTTTCGCGTCATTCATCACGGTCATGTGAAACCGGGGGATTCCCTTGAACTACGGGGACGTCCCAACCCCCGATGGACACTTCAAATCTGCAACGAAATCATGCACCAGAAAAAGGGCGGGGCCGAAGCCGCCTTGCAACTTTCACGGTGCCCCGATCTCTCCGGCAGCTGGAAGGATCATTTGTGGCGCCGCTCCTCCCCTGAGCGTTGGTCCTGAGGAAAGAAGTCGCAAGCGCATGGGGACAAAATCGGAAGCCAGCCCAAAATCCATTGCCGGTGAATAATCCACTTGATGGGCGGCGTCCAAGAAGTTCATTATTAACTCAACCAAACGAACCAACCAAATGAATATAAATCGTCGTGATATGATCCTCCGCACCGGGGCGGCAACACTTGCCCTCGGTCTGGCCGGAGTAGCCCCCATGGGATGCGCTGAAATCGGCTCAAACAGAACCAAGAAAGTCCTTTTCTTTAGCAAATCCGCCGGTTTTGAGCATTCCGTGATCAAAACCACCAACGGCCAGCCCGGCCTGGTGCAAAAACTCCTTGCGGAAGAGGGCCCCAAGCACGGCATCGAGTTTACCTTTTCCAAGGACGGCAGCCTGTTCACACCGGAATATCTCGAGCAATTTGACGCGTTGTATTTCCACACTACCGGTGATCTGACCACCGCGGGCGGTGATGGAAACCCCGCCATGACTCCGGCTGGCAAGCAGGCTTTTCTGGATGCGGTCAGCAACGGCAAGGGCTTCATCGCCAGCCATTGTGCCAGCGACACCTTCCACACCATCGAGGATGCGGCTCACCCGGACCGCTCTCGCAACAAAAATTTCGGCGAGAATGCAGACCCCTACATTCGCATGTTGGGCGGGGAATTTCTCACTCACGGCAATCAGCAGAAATCCACCATGCATGTGGTTGACACTGCGTTTCCGGGAATTCCCAAGGCTGATTTCGGCTTCACCGAGGAATGGTATTCCTTGAAGGATTTCGCCCCTGACCTGCATGTCATCCTGGTGCAGCAAACCGAGGGCATGGAAGGTGATATCTACCATCGGGCCCCCTATCCCGCCACTTGGGCGCGCAAGCACGGCAAAGGAAGAGTGTTTTACACCTCCATGGGCCACCGTGATGATGTCTGGACCAACCCCACCTTCCAGAGTGTGCTTTTCGGCGGCATCGCTTGGGCCGTGCGCAACGTCAACGCCAGCATCCCTCCCAACATGGCCGAGGTGACGCCCAAGGCCTTGGAACTTCACGCAGCATAAGCCCCTTTTCCTTTCATCGGCTCAAAGGAATTCAGTTAGAACCCTGATCCCCTGGTGCAGGTTCAGGGTTCTTTTTTTGGGGAACAAACTAATCATTTCTGCCTCGTACAGCAATATTAGTGTAACTTTCACCTCGATGCATTCGTCTTTTAAGGCGATATCGGGCTTTGCAGCCAGCAGACTACTCAAGCCAAACCGCGCCGTCGAAGGCATTTGAATTGATTCGGTCGCAGCGAATTGATAATTTAATTTTTACAGGACTGCTGCAGGGGAATTCCTGAAGGGTTCTGATTATAGATAGCTATTAAAATGGGAATCGATTGTACCAAAACGGTATTTGTCGTGGGTGTCGTGCGTTCAGGCACTTCATTGCTTTACTCTGTCATCAACCAGCATCCGTCCGTCGCGCTGATGTATGAGTGTGACGCCTGGAGTTTTCCAAAATTTTTCTCCCGTAAGCGATTTCAGGGAAGATGGCTGGAGCGTTTGGAATTTTACAACAACGCCTTGTCCCGGCACAGGCTCAACTTTGGGGGCGGCACCAAAGGTCTGGAAACCGTCGAAGCTCCGGGAGATCTTTATTCCATCTACGGCGAGCTGAAGGACGCTTCCATTTGTGGGGAAAAATCGCCATTTTATTGCACCCGGCTGGAGGATTTGTTTGATCAATACCCGGGATGCTCCTTCATCATCATTTGGCGGGACCCGGTGGAAATCTGCCAGAGCGTCACCACGGCGGGCAAACGCTCCCAATTTTTCCGCAGACGTGGCATGTTGAGCCGGCTGATCTTTTACCACGAATCAATGATCCGTCAGAGTCGCCTCATGGAGGCTGCCGGGGCGCGGGTTTACCACCTTACTTACGATGAACTGGTCAGTGATACCGAGCGGGTCTGTCGTGATATCTGCGCTTTCTTGAAGCTGGAATTCAACGCCAGCATGCTGGATATTTCTTCCGGCGATTTCTCGCCGATTTTCAAGGAGGAACATCACGCCAATCTTCTCAAAGGCAGCATCCAGCGGCAACGCTCGGAAAAACTGAAACTGCCCGATTCCGTGTATGAAAAATTGCGCCGGTTTCAAACACGCTGGAAAAGATTGGCGGGGGAATGGGTGGCATATCCAGCGCCTGAACGCCCCGCGCCAGAACCCCAATGGTTTGAATTATTGTGGCACAACATTGCCGGACGTTGGTTTTATTTTTTTGATTCCACCAAGAGAGTTGTGTTTGAGTTCTTCCCAATCTCCTGGCTGAGGTCCTACCGCAAAGCCAAACGCTGGTATCTTGCAACTGAGCGAATGCAAACCGATTCACGCAGGAGTTCATGGGAGGACTTGAAAATTAATTGGAAAAAAGTGCTTTCGGCATATGCGCTGCTAATGGGAGTGATCTCTTTGGATATCCTAACCGGCCCGACCGCGACGGTGATTCCCTTTTACCTCATTCCCATCACATGGGTCACGCTTTCGACCGGACGCCGCTGGGGGCTTCAACTCGCCATGATTTCCGCAATTGCCATCACTCTCGTTCAAGGAACGGAACTAAGCATTTATAGCAGTTGGAAGCTGGAAGTCTGGAATGGCTTCATGAGGTTTTGCCTGTTCCAAATCTTCGTTTTTCTGCTAAATAGGGTGCACTTGGAATACCTTCGATCCCCGGAGGCGCGAGAAAACCCAGACAGCCCGGTGATGTGAGTCCTCATTTTGCCGGAAAAGTGTTTGTGAAGGAAGACCTTACCTGCGCCGGCGCAACGCAAATGATGCCGCCACAAAGCCCAGACCAACCAACATGATTGCATCCGGCTCCGGGGCGATGTGAGGTGCAACGACGGAATTGTTCAGCAGACTGCTGACGCCCGCGAGATGAGATGCCATGCTGGAACCCACAACCTGATTTTGCTTTTCCTGAATGCTGTCAGACTTGGTTGCAGCCGTGTTATCCAGACTGTTGCTGGAAATATTAACCTGAACCGGGGCGATCACTCCCGAAAATAGGGAGGAAGGGCTGGTCTCGGTCAAAACGTGTGATTTTCCGGAGACCGAAACATTATCAAAATCCAGTCCCGAAGAGTCCTCATAATACCCTTGGGAATGAGGAACCGAGAGTGACACATTCCAAGTATAGCTGAACGGGAAGACTGGAGACTCAAAAAGAATTTTGTCGGCGCTCTAAAAAATCGAACCAGCACCTGTGGTCACGGAATTGTCCGACTCTTCGGCAATATCGGCGGAAATGGATTCCAAGGATGATTCATGGCTTTTCCTGACCACTGCGGTACCCACGTTTGGAGCCTCGCTCAGAGGCGATACAGGACACCCTGCCGGCTTGTGAGAGTGAACAAATGCCGACCGATTCGTGCCGGAGTTCACTACCTCCCCAAAATTGCCTTGGGCGCGCGTGGAGGTTGGGAGAAAAGCCAAACCCACAGGGAGGAGCAACAGCAAGATTTGGAATTTCTTCATGAATTAAGGTGCATTTAAACAATATTTAAACTCTTTCGAACTTAAAATCCTCGAAATTTTAACCCATTGTACAAATCTAGACAAGTGCAATCTTTGTGCAATTTTTGCGCAACTCTACCTCCTTCCTTGCTGAATGGATGAGCTCTTTTCCGCAACGGCCTTGAAGCAAATATCGTTCTATTGAAATGTTCAATAAATACCAAAATCAGCAAATCGATTTTGCTTCCAATGGCAGCAATGCAGGCTTAGCCTAGATTTGAAGATTAACTCGCAGCCCAAGAAAAGCTTATGTATTTCGGCGTTGATTACTATCCTGAGCACTGGGTCTGGCCTTACGCCGGCACCAAGGAAAACCCCCTTTCAGAATGGCACCGCGACATCGAATTGATGCTTGCGGCCGGCGTCAATGTGGTGCGCATGGGGGAATTTTCGTGGGGCCTTTGCGAGATGGAGGAGGGCGTTTTTGATTTTGAATGGCTCAGACAGGCCATGGATCTCATGCACAAGGCTGGCATCCAGGTCGTGCTGGGAACCCCGACCGCCGCACCCCCCATCTGGCTGGCGAAAAAGCATCCCGACATACTCCCCATCGACCACGACGGCAAACGCCTGAACGAAGGCAGTCGCCGGGCGGCATGCCTGAACAACAACAAATATTGGGAAGCCTGCAAACGTATCGTCACCGAGATGGCAACCGCCTTGGGAAACCATCCCGCCTTGATAGCCTGGCAGATCGACAACGCCTTGGGCGCGCATAACACGGAGTGTTCCTTCAACGAAGAAACCGCACGTGACTGGCATGCCTGGCTGGAATCCAAATACGAAACAATTGAACGGTTCAATGATCTCACCGGTGCGCGCCACTGGGGACAGATCGTCACCGCGTGGGACCAGATTCCCATGCCGCGCCGCAGTCCCGCCATGATCAACCCGGCGTTGATCGTCGATTGGTGCCGGTTCAGCAGTGATACCATCGTGGCATTCGTCCGGATGCAGGCGGACATCCTCCATACCCTTTCGCCCGGCCGCCAAGTGACCTCCAACCTCCGGTCGTTTCAAAGGCGGTTCGATCATTTTGATGTCGCTGAGGCCCTTGATTTCGTCGGGGTGGACAGCAACGTCGCGGTCAGTTCAAACACTTCCGAACTGGCTTGCGAACTGGATTTGATGCGGTGTCTCAAGAAGAAGAATATTCAGACTCCCGATGGTGATACGGGTTTTTGGGTTATTGAACAAAAAGCCGGCCAGGTGAACTGGCATGAGGTCAACTCCCTGGTGCGCCCACTGATGCTCCGCTTGTTCACCTACCAACTGCTTTCGAGGGGAGCCTCCGGCGTGTTGTACTTCCGCTGGAGACAACCCTGCATCGGCACGGAAAAATTTTATGGTGCCGTGCTCCCTCATAATGGCAGGAAGGACAGCCGCACCTATATGGAAGTGAGCCAACTGGGTGAGGAAATGAAACTGCTCGCCCCCGTTTTGAAGGATACCACGGTGGTTGCGGATGTATGCATCCTCTACAGCTATGAAAATGACTGGGCACTCGGATTGCCGATGCAACCCAGCAAATACTTCGACCTGCGTGCGCATGTGCAGCGGTTCTACGATGCGTTCCACAGCAAAAATATCACGGTGGATTTTGCCCGTCCCACGGAGGATCTTTCCAAATACAAACTGGTTCTTGCCCCTTCACTTCATTTGATGGCTGGAGGCGAGGCGGATCTGCTCAAGCTTTATGTTCAGAACGGCGGCACGCTGGTGGGCACTTTTAACACCGGGTTGGTGGATGAACATCATATGGCGCCGGTGAACGGTTATCCTCATGATTTGACGGATGTTTTTGGCCTTGAAGTGCTGGAGTTTGATCCCCTGCCGCCCGGCGAGGAGAACAACATGACCTTCAAGGGTGCATTCACCAGCAACCATATGCACCCTGCAAAAATGTGGTGCGATATCATCGAAGCCAAGGGATGCAGTGTAATGGCCACCTACACCAGGGATTTTTATGCGGGCAAACCGGCTGTGACCCTGAATTCCTTTGGCTTGGGCAAAGCAATTTATGTCGGAACCATGAGCCACCAACCCTTCTACGATGACCTGGCGGGATGGCTCAAGCAAACCTGTGGATTGCAATCCCTGCTCAAAGTACCTGACCAGGTCGAGGTCTGCATGCGCCAGAAGGAAGGCACCCAGATCTATTTTCTTCTCAACCACGAAAACGCGCCCGTCCGGATTAATTTCCATACGGCCATGCATGATTACCTCACTGGCACCATTCTGGCCGGTAATTATGAGCTTCCAGCTCATGGAGTGCTCGTTCTGGATGAACATGCCGGAACCGAGGAAATTCCAGAGCCCTCCGCGGAGTAAATAATCCATTCCGCCAGAACCCATTCAAACCGAAATCCGCAGGGCTTCATGAATAAGCTGGACGGCTGTTTCGTCGTTTCCTGTGAGTGAGCCGATTTCAGGAAATAATTCAGGAAGGTACATATCGATCCATGGAGCGAGCCTGCGAATTGCGACTTGCCTCGCATTCCGGTGGTATTACAGTGGCTGAATGAAAAACATCGTTTTGATTCTTGCCTTGTTTATGGGGTTTGTCGTGGCTGCCACGGCTCAAGTAGAGGTGGAATTGCGCCTGAATCAAGAGCAGTTTCTGCCAGGTGAAGCCATCCCCCTCAGGGTGCGCGTGGTAAACCGATCAGGTCAGGATCTTCATTTCGGGGACGAGAACTGGGTCACCTTTACTGTGGAACCCAAGGATGGCTCCATTGTTGAGGAATTGGGAGGCCACCCGGTGATCGCGCACAACTTCGACGTGGCACCCTCAAAAATGGCAACCACCAAACCCATCAACATAGCCCCTTTCTACAAAATCCAAAACTCGGGACGCTACTCCGTCACGGCAACGGTCCATATTGACTCATGGAGCAAGGATTACACGAGCAAGCCCAAATTTTTCGACGTCATTCATGGAAACAAAATCTGGGAACAAACCTTCGGTGTCCCCCAGCCCACCAATTCCTCTGTCGAGCCCGAAGTGCGCAAATATGTTCTCCAGCAAGCCAGCCTGCTAAACCGGCTGAGTCTCTACCTGAAAATAAGCGACGAATCCGAAAACCGTGTCATCAAGGTCCTCACCATCGGCTCGATGATTTCCTTCAGCAACCCGCAATCCCAAACGGATTCACGCAACTTCCTGCATGTTCTTTACCAGGAAGCTTCCCAGAAATATCTCCATACCGTGATCAATTGCGACGGAGAAATCATCCTCAGGGAAACCTACCTTTACTCCACCGAAGCCCCCCATTTCAAAACAAACAAATTTGGTGACATTGCCATCGAGGGCGGACAAAAAACCCCGTCCGAGAATGACATACCACCGGCGCTGAAAAACATTGATGCCACACCTACCGCGAATCCGTAGAAAAGCACTCCTGCTCCTCGCCTTGGCACTGCTGATTTTATCAGGGTGGAAGGGTCTTTGCCAGGGAGTCATTCTGCATCTCCGCACAGGAGACATCCTTCGTGGAACCATTCTTTCCGAGGACGCCCAGAACCTGGTGCTTTCCAATTCGTGGAACCCCAAGCTCATCCTGCCCTTGGCCACCATTCAATCCCGGGAAGCCATTGCTCAAACAAACACTCCGGCGCCCCCGCCGCCTCCGGTAGCAACTGCTCCAGCAGCACCTGCTCCAGTGAAAGAAGTACCCAAAACTCCCCCACCCCAAACCAAGCCACCCAAATTGGTTACGCCTTCTGAATGGAAATACGATATTTCGCTGGGGGCAGACGTGGAACGCGGTGCCAAGGATCACCAAACCATTTCCGGCCGCATCCAGGCCACGTATATCCACCCCTACAAAACCTATCCAAACCGCGTCTTGAAGAGCATATTGACCTACGATGCCCAGTATGGGAAAACCGGCGACTTTCTATCAGACAACCGGATGAGCGGCCGTTCCAAACTGGATGCGGACTTCACCAAGGATCACTTCGCTTATAATCTGGCGGAAGTGGGTTACGACAAGGTTCGGTTGGTGAACTTACGGTATGAAGAAGGACCCGGCGCCGGCTATCACTGGCTTAGGAAGACAAATTTTGTCGCAAACCTCGAGTTGGGCGCAAACTATGAGGTGGAACAACGCGCCGATTCCACCAAAAAAGACAGTTTCTATTTTCGCGCCGCCCAGGACTCTTATTGGAAAATCAGACCCGAGCTGGGGCTTGCCGAAAAATTTGAGTATTTCTCAAAAGCCACCGATCCGCTTAGTTTCCGCGTGCGTTTTGAAACAACCCTGAGTTACACGATCATTCAAAACATTTCACTCAACCTGACTCTGGCGGATATATATGATGCGGAAACCGCGATTGGTATTCCACAAAATGACTTCCAGTTGAAAACTACTCTGGGATTGAAGTTTTAGTATCCTTGGGAGGGTGCCTCAACGACGGCAAAACGCAAATAGCCCCCCTTTCTATTCTACATCCCCCGAATGGCTAAGGTAATTCCTAAACCGATCTAGCCCCCCCGTCACTCATCGGTCATTTCAAAATAGAATCAAACCGCCAGGTAACGACTCTCCAGCTTCAGGATTTTGGAAGCGATGTCAGGCAGCGTGGGTAAAACCAGGTCCTTATGTCCATTGCCCACCCAGGGAGATTCAAGAAGCAGGGAGACGGCCCCGATGTGACGTGCAGCCCGTGCATCCTGCCATTTGTCGCTCACCACATAACACCTCTCAAGATCCAGGTGGTGCTTGAAGGCGGCTTCCGTGAAAAGCCCGGTTCCCGGCTTGCGACACGCACAATCGTCGTCCGAATCATGCGGGCACACAAGAATGTCATCCACCGGAAAACGCTTGGAAAGCACGTCGTGCATGCGATCCATCTCACGGCGGTTCAAGGAGCCATTGGAAAGACCTGGCTGGTTGGTGGTCACAATCAAGAGAAAACCCGAGCTCTTGAGTTTCTGGAAGACGGGCACGGCGGAATCCATTATCTGGAATTCCTGAAATGTCAGCGGCACAGACGGGCCCTGCCTGACCGTGGCGGTCTGGTTCAATATTCCATCGCGTTCTATGAAAATCGCTGATTTCATGCCAGCGATTTAGCATAAAGCCGGCCTAACTCAAAAAAATGTGAAAAAATTTTCTCACTATTTCAAACCCCCCTTGGACGGATCCTCATTCTCAGCAAAAACACAACAATTGAGGAAGTTTTGCCGGGAAAACAAATTTTGGCCAAACAAGTTCATCCTGAATGGGTTGGGAGGATCCCGCTCCGACCTCTCAGGGCGGATAAACCGTTCCAAAAAAAGCCAGTCGCCTAATACAAACTGTCAACCGCCGAGACACGATCCTGCATCCAGGCGACAATTTCCTTTCCACGTAACAGCGCATCTTCCCGTTCCTGAAGCAATGTCTGCCGCTTCAGGATGCATCGCACCACCGCGACAGGTTCGCCGTTTCTATCCCGAAGTGGCAAGGTGACATATTCCGTTTTGCCTTCCTTCCGGAAATAACTTTTTCCATCGTCAAAGCAATTGTAATCGGTGGTTTCGCCTACCTGCCCTTTCTCAGCTGGATTGCTGCTGGCAATGATCTTGGATTTCCTGGTGGTGACATCCAATGTCAACACTTGGACACCCATCATGCTCCGGAATTGCTTCATCGCGTCCCGGACGAGGGTGTCCACGAAAGCCACACTGGGTTTATAGGTGATACGGCAATCGGCGAACTGGCTGACGGAATCCGATTTGGTCCATAAGGCAATTTTTCCCATGGGGAAATAATCATTGGTGATGGTTGGAAGGGTCTGTTTTCCATCCATGAAAAATTTCAGATTGGCTCCTTCGCATTCGATGGCCATCTCATGCCATTCCCCCTTCAAGATGGACAGGTTGGTGGTGATGGGCTCGGATCGTTCGCCGTTGGCAACCTTGAAAAAAGTGAAGTTCCTCCCAAGACCACTGGCCCGGACATAATAGTAATTGCTGGTATCATGCATCCGAAAAGCCACACCCGCCATCTGTTCCAGAGCACCTTCCACCAGCTTGAAGTGGGTGGTGAACTTAAAATCCTTATAGATATTGGTGCCCAGCTGAAGCATGGGGAAATGTTCATCCAGCGGTTCCGTGGCCGATTGCTGCACCACGGACTTTGGACCGCTGCTGGTCCCCCGTGATGTAACAGGCTCAAGAGGAACGGGGTAATCCACTGTAACCACCTTCCAGTTGCCAGGGTTCCCCTGCCCTCCCACGATGCTCTGGCAATTGGCGGGCAAAGTGTTCTCGGGCGTCTGGCTGAAATCCCATGAATACTGATCCCCCAGCACAGGGCACGAAGCCAGGCTCAAACCCAAAACCATCCACATCAGGGTGGCATACTTTTGCCCCGTCATTAAAATCAAGTTCATCATCGCTCTCCAACTATCACGCGCATTTTACTCTAAATCCGTTTAATCCCGATTCCATGGGCCGGGAAACTTAAAAACATGCCCACTTCAAACGGCACTTTGTCCGCCGCCATCCGCCCCTTCACCATCCAAATCAATCAGAATATCCCTTGGCTCAGCACCTTTGCTGGGTCCAACAATTCCACGACGCTCCAGTTCATCCATGATCCTGGCGGCCCGTGTGTAGCCCAGTCTTAAACGACGTTGCATCAGCGAAACGCTGGCCTTCTGCTCCGTCCGGATGACCTCGATACACTGTTCGATAAGGTCTTCATCCTCGTCACAGTCGCTCTCGGAATCAAAGCTGGCGGAGGGCTTGGAAAGCTGTTGGTGGATGTCCACCTCGTAACTGGGCTTGCCTTGAACAGCGATGAAATCCACCACTTGCTGAATCTCTTGGTCCGTGATCAAGGCACCTTGGGCACGGATCAACCGGGCTGAACCCGGGGGAAGATAGAGCATATCACCTTTACCCAGAAGTTTATCCGCCCCCATGGCGTCGAGAATGGTCCGGGAATCCACCTTGGCGGCGACTTGAAACGCGATTCGGGCCGGGATGTTCGCCTTGATCACGCCGGTAATGACGTCCACGCTGGGGCGTTGGGTGGCGACGATGCAATGAATCCCGGCCGCACGGGCCATTTGAGTGATGCGCGCAATCGCCGATTCCACATCCTTGGGCGCCACCAGCATCAGATCCGCCAACTCATCAATAATAACCACTATGTAACTCAGTTTTTCCGGAATGACGATGTCTTCATCCCGAGGCACCACAATTTCCTCATCCACTTCGACCGCAAATCCATCCGACCCCGGTTCCACCTTTTCCTTCTTGGCGGTAAGCAATAATTCCTGTTGCGGCGCAGGCGCCAGCTTGGTCTTGGGCCGTTCGTTGAAGGATTTAATATTGCGCACCCCCACCTTGGCGAAGATCTGGTAACGCTTTTCCATCTCGTTAATCACCCAGCGCAAGGCCAGGATGACCTTGTTGGGATCGGTGACCACTGGCACCACCAGATGAGGCAGGGTGTTGTATTGCTGCATTTCGACCACTTTCGGGTCGATCATGACAAACCGAAGTTGATCTGGTGAAAATTTATACAACAACGAGGCAATGATGGAATTGATGCACACGGATTTTCCCGATCCCGTGCTGCCTGCGATCAGCAGATGCGGCATCTCTGCCAGATCAGCGATGATGGGGAGTCCGTAGACGTCCTTTCCCAAGGCCAGCGGGATGCGGGCCTTGGAGTTGATCCATTCCTCCGACTCCAAAAGGTCGCGCATGATGACCTTGGTTTTCACCAGGTTGGGAACCTCCACACCCACGGAGCTCTTCCCGGGCACGGGTGCGAGAATATTGATGCGCTCAGCCTTGAGGGCTGCGGAAATATTATTGTTCAGGGCGCTGATTTTCTCGAGTTTGACGCCGGGGGCGGGATGCAATTCGTAGCGCGTGATGGTCGGGCCTTTGGTGATGTCCCCCAGCGAAACAGAGATGTCAAACTGCGCCAGTGTTTGCTGCATCAGCCGGGCATTGGCCATCAAATCCTCTTTGGTCTCGGTAGGCTTGATGGTGGTATCCGGGTGCTGCAGGAAATCCATGGGCGGCAACTTGTAATTTCCAATCATCGGCGTGGAAGCGACCACGATGGGCTTGGGTTTTTGCTTCAGGGATTTGGGCTTCGAGCCGGGGGTGGAAATGATCGGAATCGCCGGGCTTTCGATGGAAGGCTCAACACCAGGAGCCGTGTCGCCCTCACTTTTCTTTTCTCCGTTCTCCGAATCTTTTGCGGAAAAGTACTTTCCATTCTTACCCAGAATATCCGCAGCCGTGGCCGCAGCGACTTCACTGGCCGGAATGATGATGGCATCCTGAATCTCGACGGGTTCGGGGGACGAAGCCATTTCTTTTTTCGACTTTGAATTGGAAGCCTTGGGCTGGGGCACACTCAAATCACGCACCATGGGCGCAGGGA
>Ga0214192_1000626_pt1 | contig 21529 bp, 16 predicted proteins | sample TroBogEpilimnion_44_FD_153030 | JGI IMG/M metagenome (GOLD analysis project Ga0214192, IMG submission 153030) | Freshwater microbial communities from Trout Bog Lake, WI - 29JUL2008 epilimnion | ecosystem: Environmental > Aquatic > Freshwater > Lake > Epilimnion/Euphotic zone | place: Trout Bog... | reverse complement strand
TGCCGCTGACGCAGTCGCAGTACGGGAGCAGCGTCTCGGGGCCGGCCGTGCATGACAGGACGTTCTATTTTGTGAATTTCGAAGGGCGCGATCTGAATCAGTCGGGCCTCGTGACGATCGCCCCTGCGGCGGTCGCGGCGATCAACACGCGGCTGGCGGCAGTGAACTATCCGGGGCCGCCGATTTCGACCGGCAACTATTCCAATCCCGTGCATAACCAGAATTTCTTCGCCCGAATCGATCACCACTTCAGCGATTCAGATCAGTTCAGCGCGCGCTACAGCCTGTATCACGTGGACAGCCACAATTCGCGCGGCGCGGGGGGGCTGAGTGCGCCCACCGCATCGGCGAATCTTTTCGATACGGATCAGACCATCGCGGCGAGCAACGTAAAGACGCTCTCGTCGCGAACCGTGAATGAGAGCCGCGTGCAGTTCACCAGCAGCAGTCTTTCGGCTCCGCCTTCCGATCCCGCGGGGCCGGCAGTGAGCATCTCCGGCGTCGCGTCTTTCGGCACGCTTTCCGGTTCTCCAACGGGACGCCTGAATCGCCTCTACGAGGGGACCGACAGTCTGGCGGTGCAGGAAGGTGCCCACGCAATCCGTCTGGGCGTCGATTTCCTGTACAACGACGACACCATTACTTTCCCGCGCACGATTCGCGGCAGCTACGCGTTTTCGTCGCTGGCGAATTTTCTGGCGGGGACTTATAACAGTTCGGGCTACACCCAGACATTCGGTGTGACGCAGATCCACCAGACCAATCCGAACGTGGGCTTTTACGCCCAGGATGAATACAAGGTGACGCCGAGCTTCACGCTGAATCTGGGGCTCCGCTACGATTTGCAGTTTCTGCAGAGCATCGAGACGCGAAAAGCAAACGTCTCGCCGCGGGCCGGATTCGCCTGGCTGCCGTTCGGATCCCGCAAAACCGTTGTTCGCGGCGGCTACGGACTGTTCTACGACCGGATTCCGCTGCGCGCGCTCGCCAATGCGCTGCTCTCGGCCGGCAACACGACGACCGTGAGCAATCTTCAGCAGTTCAGCATCAGCCTTTCGCCGACGCAGGCCGGGGCTCCCGTGTTCCCGGGCATTCTGGCCGGCCCGGCCAGCACGGCAGGCGTACTGTTCAACTTTTCGACGATGGATCCTCACCTGAGGAATGCCGACTCGGAACAGGGGAGCTTCGAGATCGAACAGCAGATCGGGAGCAACGGAAGTCTGAGCGTCGGATACCAGCACGTGCGCGGGCTGCACCTGATCGTCTCGGTGAATCAGAATGTCCCGGCCTGCGTTGCTGCGGGGACCAACAACGGCTGCCGCCCGAATCCGAACTTCGGCAACGACAGCCAGTATTCGTCGGCGGCCGATTCCCGTTACGACGGCCTGCATGTTTCTTACCTGCAAAGACCGGTGAAATGGGGCAATTACCGCGTGTCCTACACGTACTCGAAGGCGCTCGACAACGTTGGCGAATTCTTCTTCAGCGCGCCAATTAACAATTACAATCTCTGGCAGGATTACGGGCGCTCGGACGACGACCAGCGCAGCCGGCTCTCATTCGAGGGTTCGGCGCACACGCCAACGGCAAAAGCGACGACCACCTGGGAGAAGCTGACTCACGGCTTCCGTCTGGCTTCCGCGCTGACTGCCTATTCGCCTCTGCCATTCAACATCACAACAGGGGCGAACACGATTCAGGGCACAGGCGGGCGCCCCACCCTCAACGGAGTATTCATCAACCGCAACGCCGGCGAGGGCCACGCCATCCTCAACCTGAGCGCGCGGCTAAGCCGGACATTCGCAGTGGGAGAACGGATGCGGCTGCAGGCGCTGGCGGAAATGTTCAACACGCTGAACCACGTCAACGTCGTTACGCTGAACGGCGTGTTCGGCACCGGCGCGTATCCCGCAAATTCGTCGCCCTCTTTCGGGCAGATCACGGCGGTGAACGATCCGCGGACGGCGCAGTTCGGCCTGCGGCTGAGCTTCTGAGGAGAAAGCACAGTTGGCGCGCGCGGGAAGCGTTAGCATAAAAATGCGTGCGCTTCCGATAATGTCGTCACTGCCGCTTCCTTCGCCTTCCGGATCCGCCCCCCGCGTCGCGCTGCCGTGGATTATCCGGCTGCGTTACGCCATGGCGCTCGGCCAGGTTGCCACCGCATTCCTCGTGGATCGTTTCTTCGGAATCGATCTGCCGCTGCGCTGGATCGGCATCGCCCCTCTGGTCGTTGTGCTGAGCAACGTATGGCTCTCGCGCCGGACTCCGGCGGCGGATCAGCCGGCGCAACTGGCGGAATCGACGCTCATCGGCTGGAGCTTTGCACTCGACACACTTTGCCTGACCGCCGTATTGATGCTGACCGGCGGACCGAACAATCCGTTCAGCCTGCTCTATCTGGTACACATCACGCTTTCGGCCACCATCCTGACGCAGCGGCAGACCTGGGCGCTGGGCGGCCTTGCGTGCCTCTGCTTCGCTGCTCTGTTCGCGGGCTACCGTCCGATCGCCGCGCTCGAAATGCACCAGCACGGCGACGGCGTGAATCTCCACCTGGCCGGCATGTGGGTCAGTTTCGCCGTAGCCTCGGTGCTGGTGGCCATGTTCTCCGGCAAAATCTCCGAACTGCTGCGCGAGCGCGAAAAGTCGCTGCTGATCATGCAGGAAGAGCTGGCGCGAAAGGATCGACTCGCATCGCTCGTGACGCTTGCAGCCGGTGCCGCCCACGAACTCAGCACGCCGCTCGGCACCATCGCGATCGTGGCGAAGGAACTGGAACGCTGCGCGACAAACACCGTGCAGGAAAGCACCGTGGCCGACGACAGCCGTCTGATCCGCACCGAGGTGGAGCGCTGCCGGCGCATCCTGCAGCGAATGAGCATCGAAGGTGCCGAACCGGCGGGTGAAGCGCTGGAGGCTGTGGCAGTCAGCCAGTTGCTCGCTGGCGTGCAGACATTTTTCCCGAACAGCGAGTCCCTGCGTATCGAGGTGCCGCAGGCGGACCGCGAGGCGATCCTTTCCGTGCCGCGCCATGCCGTGGAGCAGGCCCTCATCGCGCTGGTGAAGAACGCCATGGAAGCAAGTGCTCCGGGAGCGTCGGTAACTCTCGCGGTGTCCCGGCCGGCGGCTTCGGATTACATTCGCTTCAAGGTACGGGACACAGGCAGCGGCATGTCCGTGGAGGCGCTTCGTCACGCCGGCGAACCGTTCTTCACCACCAAAGAGCCCGGCAAAGGCATGGGGCTCGGAATTTTTCTGGTGCGAACGCTGGCCGATCGCCTGGGCGGACGGCTTGCGCTGGAGTCGACACCCGGCGCCGGCACCACTGCCATGCTGGAGTTGCCGCTCAGCCGCGAAGAGGAGCAGATAACCGCATGATGGCGGCGCCCGTGAACGCACCGGAACGCGCAGTCCTGGTGATCGACGACGACGAGGTATTCCGCGAGCGCCTCTGTCGCGCACTCGCGAGCCGCGGTTGGGAAGCCACCGGCGCGGCCGACGGCGCAACAGCTCTGAAGCTCGCCGCCGCATCGAGTCCCGATCTGGCGATCGTCGATCTTCGGCTGCCGGAAATGGGCGGGCTCGACATCGTGCGCGAACTGCACCAGCTCGACGAGACGATTTGCGTCATCATGCTGACCGGTTACGGCAGCATCGCGACCGCTCTGACCGCCATGAAACTGGGCGCGAGCCATTACCTGAGCAAGCCCGCCGACGTGGATCAGATTCTCACCGCCTACCAGAAAATCTCCGCGGGGCAGACGCCAGTGAGCGCCGAACCGGCGGCGGGTGAAGTACCGAGCCTCGCGCGCGTCGAGTGGGAGCACATCCAGCGCGTACTGGCGGACTGCGAGGGCAACATCTCGCAGGCGGCCAAGCTGCTGGGGCTGCACCGGCGTTCGCTGCAGCGCAAGCTCTCCAAGTATCCGCCGCATTCGTAACAGCGCGGGCGCGCGCACAGCCTGTCAGCGCGCGCGCACAGCCGGCGCGTTCATCCGGCCTCCCGTTATACTCAAGTTTCCGTGTTTCACATACTGGACAAGCAGATTTATGCGGCCTTTCGGGACCGGCTGCGCTCGAACTTCGGCGTGGAGAGCCATTTTGTGCTGGAGCAGCCGCGCCAGTCGTCATTTGGCGAAATCGCCGTACCCGTGGCGTTTCAACTGGCCAGGACCCTGAAGCAGCCGCCGGCGAAGATCGCCGCCAGCCTCGTCAGCGCCGTGGGCGAGATCCCCGGCGTGGCGGCGATGGAAGTGGCCGGCAACGGCTACATCAACGTGCGGTTCGACCGCGGAGCTTACGGTGCCGCGCTGCTCGAAGGCGTTGAAGCGGCCAGCGTGACCGAAGGCGTCAAGATCATCGTCGAACACACCAATATCAATCCGAACAAGGCCGCCCACATCGGCCATCTGCGGAATGCAGTGCTGGGCGATACGTTCGTGCGCATGCTGCGGGCCGCCGGCCATCGCGTGGAAGTGCAGAACTACATCGACAACACCGGCGTGCAGGTCGCCGACGTCGTTGCCGGCTTCCACTTTCTGGAAGGCAAAACGCCGGCCGACGTGGCCCGGCTCATCAGCGAAACGCGCTTCGATTATCTTTGCTGGGATCTCTACGCCCGCACCTCGCAGCACTACAAGGACGTGCCGGAATCGCTCGCCTGGCGCGCGCAGACGCTGCATGCGGTCGAAGCCGGCGAAGGCGAACTGCATGAACTGGCGCACCTGGTCTCGAACGCCATCGTTAACACGCATCTGGCCACCATGCTGCGGCTCAACATCCAGTACGACGTGCTGCCGCGCGAAAGCGAGATTCTCCATCTCAGGTTCTGGGCGTCGGCCTTCGAGTTGCTGAAAGAACGGAAGGCGATTTACTTCGAGACCGAAGGCAGGAACGCCGGATGCTGGGTCATGCCGTCGTCGTCATTCCGCGGAGAAGACGACGCAAACGAAGACAGCAAGGTGATTGTTCGCTCAAACGGCACCGTGACCTACGTCGGCAAAGACATTGCGTATCAGCTTTGGAAGTTCGGTCTGCTGGGCAAAGACTTCCACTACAAGCCGCTGACCCGCTACACCGACGGCAAGGAAGTCTGGGTTTCGACGGCGGAACCGCAAACCCATCCGGCGCCGGCCTTCGGCGGCGGCCACACCGTCTACAACGTGATCGACGTGCGGCAGTCTTATCTGCAGGACGTTGTGGAGGCGGGTTTGCGCGCGCTCGGCTACCAGGAGCAGGCCGACCGGTCCATCCATTTCTCCTACGAAATGGTGGCCCTCTCGCCCCGCTGCTGCGCCGATCTCGGCATCGAACTTTCTGCCGAAGATGCGAAACGCCCGTACGTGGAAGTTTCCGGACGTAAGGGACTCGGCGTGAAGGCCGACGACCTGATGGACAAACTCATCGAGACCGCGCTGGTGGAAGTGGCGTCGCGGCACGCCGAAGACAATCCGGCCGCTCAGCGCGCCGTGGCCACCGAGATCGCCATGGGCGCCCTCCGCTACTTCCTGCTGAAGTACACGCGAACCACCGTGATTGCCTTCGACTTCCAGGAAGCCCTCAGCTTCGAAGGCGAAACCGGACCCTACGTGCAGTACGCGGCCGTGCGGGCACGGAACATCTTCCGCAAACTCGAAGAACGCGGTGAAGAAAAACCCGTGTTCAGCGCCGTTCTCACTCGCGACGCAATGGCGCGGCAGCTGGCGGATGAAGACTGCTGGCAGGTGCTGCTGAGCGCATCGAGAGTGGGCTCGGCGGTGGAGAAAGCCATCACCTCCGGCGAACCCGCGCATGTGGCGCGCTTCGCTTTCCAGTTGGCGCAGGAATTCGCTGCGTTCTATCAGAAGTTCAAGATTCTCGATGAGCCCGATGCCGAACGCCGCGCGTTCCTGCTGTGGATGACTGACTTTTTCCGCGCCCAGCTGGAACGTACGCTGGCGATTCTCGGCATCGCCGTTCCGGCCTACATGTAGCCCGGCGTTGATAGCCGCAGCGCCTAAAAGCTGCGGATCGCCGCCGATTCACTGTCCTGCACGTCGAATAAACCGTAGAGCCGCGTGATCAGCAGCAGATCCTTCACGCGCTTGGTGACGCCGTACATTTTCATGCTCCCGCCGGCGTTCGTCATCGTTGTGTAGCCCGACGCCAGTTCTCCGATGCCGGAACTGTCAACGTAAGTGACGTCGCTCATATTGACAAGAACCCGGCGCACGCCCTTTGCCGCCAGGTCGCGCAGCACTTCCCGCAGATCGACAGAGCCGTCGGCGAGCGTAATCCTTCCTGAGATGTCGATCACAGTCACGCCCTCAACCAGGCGGTTCGTCAAATGCAGGCTCATTTCAGGTCAGGCGCTCCCGATTGCGAATGTCTTTGATCAGATTAACCTGGATCAGATGAACCTGACCTCTCCCCGCCGGCCGCAGCGACCCGCTCCACCAATTAACCGCCACCAATTAACCGCCACCAATTAACATGGATGAGGAACCCAACCGCCATGCTGCTCGCGCTCGACGCCGGAAACACCAACATCACCATCGGAATCTTCCGCGACGGCAAACTGGCGGACCACCGCCGCCTGCGCACCGTGCGCGAACAGACCTCCGACGAGTGGGGCATTCTGCTGATGAATCTGCTGCGCTTTGCCGGCCTCGACCCCGCCGATCTGCACGGCATCATCATCTCCTCCGTCGTTCCGCCCATCAACAGCGCGCTCGCCGAAATGTCGCAGCGCTACTTCGGCATGGAGGCCATGTTCGTCACCGCCGACACCGAAACCGGCCTGACGATCCTCTACGAAAATCCCGCGGAAGTCGGCGCCGACCGCATCGTTAACAGCGTGGCGGCGCTCCACAAATACGGCGGGCCCTGCGTGATTGTCGACCTCGGCACGGCCATCACCTTCGACGCGGTCTCGGCGAAGGCCGAATATCTCGGCGGCATCATCGCGGCAGGCACGGGAATTTCCGCTGAGGCGCTGTTCAGCCGCACGGCTCGCCTGCCGCTGGTGGATTTCAAACGGCCCGCGAGCGTCATCGGCACCAACACAGTGGCGAGCATGCAGTCGGGCCTCTACTATGGCGCCATCGGCGCGATTGACGGAATGATCGAGCGCCTCCTCGCCGAACTCGGGCCGGCTACGAAGACCGTCGCCACAGGCGGGCAGGCGCATCTGATCGCGGGCGGATCGAAATACATCCGCACCGTCGATGAGAACCTGACGCTCGACGGCCTGCACCTCATCTGGGAGCAGACCCGCGCGCGGCGCTCCCGACCGTAACGGAATCGAACCACCGTGAGCCTGCCAGCGTGAGCACCGCCGACTTCAATACTTACTTCAACTACTTCACCGAAATTGAAGAACACTTCCAGCGCGCGCGCGGCACAAGCCTCTTCCTGCTGTCTCCGCTCGACTGGGCTCTGATCGAATCCTGGAAGAACACCGGTATTCCCCTCGAAGCCGTGCTGCGCGGCATCGACGCGGCGTTTGAAAAGTGGCGTGCCAGGAAGTCACGCGCGCAAATGGTCAATTCCATCGCATACTGCGCGCAGGCGGTGATGGTGGAAGCGCAACGTGCCGCCGACGCCGGCGAGCAACCTGCGGCCGCCCCAACCAGCGCGGAACCGGCCTTCCCGGCGGAAGTTCTGCGAATCTACCTCGCCGCAAACGCCGCGGCCATTCGCCAGACCGGCGTAGCGGAATTCGAGCCCGTCGCCGCCTCGCTCGATGCAATTGCCGCTCAGCTTCCCGAACTCGAGGGCAATCTGGAAGAGCTCGAACAGCAGTTGAGTTCGCTCGAACAGAAACTGATCGCCCTCGGCCGGGCCAGACAGTCCGACGCCGACGCGCTGGCCGCACGCAGGGATCTCGACAACTACATTCGCCCGTATCGAGGCAAAATGACGGCTCCCCAAATCGCCATGCTGGAGCTCCAGTTCATGGACCGGGCGCTCCTCGAATCCGCCAAACTGCCCCGATTGAGCCTCTTTTACATGACCCGGTAGGAAAACCCGCAATCATTTTTGGACTTGGCAATCGGTAATATCGTGATAGTATTACTTTTGGCAGGTTGCAAGAGGACATATTCCTCTGCGGCTGACGGGTAACGCTTCGAAGGCCGTAACCCGTTCGTCATAAGTTATTGAGGCGCGGAGGTTTTTGCCTCACAAGTTCTTCACACCCGGTCCTGCTTCTTAGCGGACCAGCCAGCAGGCGCACTCCTCCGAGCGTCTGTTGGTTTAACTCGTGAAAACGGCAGGCGCTCTCCTCCGGGTGCCTGCCGTATTTTTTTGTCCGCCCGAAAGCGCCGGACCAGCCCCGCGCACCTCTTGAACAGAAAGTTATATCCGCGTCCGATGCCCATCGGGAATCTTGTGGGGATCCAGTACCGTGGCGATACTAGTACCACTGGTCCTAATCATGTCAAGGCCATTGTTCCTCCTCTTTTCGGTCGCTCTGCTGGTCGCCGCCGCCTGCTGCTATGGCGGTGTGCGACCGGGGGAGATCGCGCGGGTCTGCCAGACAGAACTTCGTGACGACGTTCTGTCTTTGCGGGAAGATGTGCACATCGTTCGCCAGCAGTCGGAATTTCTGCGGTCGGACGTCCACGCGCTCCTGACCGACACCCGAGCCCAGATGACCATGCTGCAGGCGGACGCTCAGTTCGAAGCGCACCGCCTCGCGCGGCCGTTTGCCGAAGCCCGCTAGCTGGCCGCCTCCATCATCGGCAACCGGCACCTGCCGCCGGCCGCCACCCAAACTGCCTTCGCTGCCGGGACGAACCCAGGCTGGTACTGTGAAAAGACGAATGTATCCCGCGAATCAAAGCGGAAAAGCGCTTGCGCCACGGCACGCACTCGGGGGACTGCAGGCAGGCATAACCGGCGCCCTCCTCATGCTCGCGTGCATGGCGGTCGGCTCTTTATGGAATGAGCGCTCCGTCTGGGTCGGCCCGAATCTCTTCGCCACCACGTTTTACGGACCCGGCGTGTACTTCAATGAGTACGCGGGCACGGCGTGGGCGGGCGTCGCCTTCTTCGTCGTGTTATATGGATTGCTGGGAGCCCTCTGGGGCTGCATCTGGCGGGAGGAACGAAAGCCCTTTCTCGGCGTCTACGGCGCACTGGTCGGGCTGGTGGTCTACTTCATCCTGTTCGATTTTGTCTGGCAGCATCTGAACGGACTGGTCGTTCTTTACGCCCCGAACACACAACTGCAGATCGGCCACGCGCTCTGGGGCATGATGCTGGCCAGGTCGCCACAGTATTCACGAAGGATCGCCGAGCGTATGCAGGACCCGCCGCCGGCACCGGCAGAATCTGAATTTACAGGAGCGCAACTCACCCCACCCGCGCTTGCCGTGCCGCAGCCAGCCGCACCCGCGATGAGTGCACCCGTTGACGCCCCGCCAGTTCAGGATGCGGCTGAACAGGCGCCGGCCGGCAGCAACCTTGCTCCGCCGGAGTGCGGCCCGGCAGAGCAGTCCGCGGTCGAAAACGGCGCGTCGTAGAGCACCTGATCGCGCAACAACATGCGGCGCGCGTCCCGATGCTCCAGCACACAGGATTTCCCGTACGTCCGGCCTTCCACCCGCACACCCTGCGGCGTCCGCGACACATGATATGCGGCCCGCACTTCATCACAGGACGCAGCGCCGTCGATTGAAACGGGCGAACCCATGATGAAGTGCAAACCGCCGTCCGGCCGGATCAGGAGAGCGAAGTCTTCGTTCGACTCGCGCTCATCCCCCCCCTCAATGCCCAGCCGGGCAACCTCGAGAATCCTCTGGGCGTTTTCCAGAAAAGGCTCCATCCAAAGAACATATCGTCCCGCCCGTCCGCTTCTAGAGCTTTTCTCCGGGCGCTTTTTCGCGCCGGAAATCATTAAGGTTTCCTCACCGGGCGAACCTTTACCGCCCCGGCGCCGTCTAATAGGTATATGGAATTGGATGAACTCAGGGAGGCCTACCGGTCCACCTGGCTGGAATGGGCGCGCCGGACCGACGCGCTCCAACAAATGATCGACTGCCGCACTCCCGACCCCGCACGCCTCGAACACCTGCTTCTCGCCGTCGAACAGTCCCGCGCGGCCCACAACGAGACCCGCGACCGCCTCGCCCGCGCTCTCGGCCATTCACCCGCAACGCCCAACGAAGCCGCCTCCGGCGATCTTCGCGTCCGCACCATGGCGCGCCTCATGTGGGACCTTGCCGGCAAGCCGAAAGGCACCGCCGAATCGGACTGGAAGCGCGCGGAAATCATGCTCGAAACCGCCGCCACAGCGGCGCGCTGAGCGCAGTCCGTTCGCCGGTCCCCGCATCCGTCAACGCATCCGTCAACGCATCCGTCCCCGCATCGGTCCCCGCATCGGTCAACGCGTCGGGCGGCCAACGCACGGCACAGCTAAAATGAATCACACGTGCCCGAAACCAGACATTCCGTCTGCGCCCTCGATTGTCCGGACGCCTGTTCGCTGCTGATCGATGTGGATGAGAGCGGTCGCGGCTCGAAGCTGCGCGGCAACCCCGAACATCCGGTGACCCGCGGCTTCCTGTGCGGCAAAGTGGCGCGCTATCTCGAACGCCAGTACTCGCCGGACCGGCTGCTCCACCCGCTGCGTCGCGTCGGCGGCAAGAGCGACCGCCCGCGTTTCGCGCGCATTGGCTGGGAGGAAGCTCTCGACGAAATCGCCGAACGCCTCCACTCAGCCGCCGCCGCATTCGGTCCGGAATCGATCCTCCCCTACAGCTACGCCGGCACCATGGGACTGCTCAACGGCTCGAGCATGGACCGGCGCTTTTTCCATCGCCTCGGCGCCTCCCGGCTGGACCGCACCATCTGCTCCTCGGCCGGCGGCGCGGGACTCACCGACGCCCTCGGCGTCCGCTACGGCGTCGAACCCGAGCAGTTCCGCAACGCAAAGCTCATCATCGCCTGGGGCGCGAACATTCTCGCCACCAATGTCCATTTGTGGCCATTCATTCTGGAAGCCCGCCGCAACGGCGCGCGCTTCTACACAATCGACCCCCATCGCAACCGCACCGGCCATCTCGCCGACCGCCACTATTCCATCCATCCCGGCAGCGACACGGCGCTGGCACTCGCCATGATGCACGTGATCATCGGCGAAGGCCTTGAGGACCGGGACTACGTGGCGCGCCACACCCTGGGCTTTGACGATCTGAAAGCCCGCGTCCGCGAGTGGACCCCGGCTCGTGCCGCCGAACTGACCGGCATCCCGGCCGGCGACATCGTTCAACTGGCGCGCGAGTACGCCACCACGCGCCCGGCCGCCATCCGGCTGAACTACGGCGTCCAGCGCTCGGAACGCGGCGCCATGGCCGTCCGCACCATCGCTCTCCTCCCTGCCCTGACCGGCGCCTGGCGCGATGCCGGCGGCGGCGTGCAGCTTTCCACCTGGCAGGCCTTTCACCTCGACCGGACGCCGCTCGAACGTCCCGATTTGCAGCAGGCCTCTCCGCTCCGGCGTGAAGCGCGCCTCGTCAATATGTCGCAACTGGGCGAAGCGCTGACTTCGCTCAACGATCCGCCCGTGAAAGCCATGGTGGTCTACAATTCCAATCCCGCCGCCATCGCGCCCGATCAGAACGCGGTGCGTCGCGGACTGCGGCGCAGCGATCTCTTCACCGTCGTCATCGAACAGTTCCAGACCGATACCGCCGACTTCGCCGACATCGTACTGCCGGCCACCACCTTCCTCGAACACACCGACATCTACTTCGCCTACGGCCATTACTATTTGCAGCTTGCCCGGCCCGCCCTGGCCGCCCCCGGCGAAGCCCTGCACAACACGGAAATCTTCCGCCGCCTCGCCGCCCGCATGCGCTTCGCCGAACCCTGCTTCCGCGATTCCGACGAAGACATGCTGCACCAGTTGCTGGCTGACCCGGCGCATCCTTTTGTGGCAGGCGTCACTCTCGACCAGCTCGACAGCCAGCACTTCCTGCGGCTCAACATCGGCGACGTCTTCCGGCCGTTCGCCGAAGGCGGCTTCGGCACCCCCTCGGGCAAATGCGAATTCCATGCCGAAACGCTGGACTACGTGCCGCCACTTGAATCGCGCCACGGCGACAGCGAACTGCTCGCGCGCTTTCCGCTCGAACTCATTTCACCGAAAAATTCCGACAGCATGAATTCCACCTTCGGCAATCGTGCCGATACCGACTCTCAAACCTCGATCCTGACCCTGCATCCCGCCGATGCGGCGGCCCGTGGCATCGAAACCGGCGACGCCGTCCGTGTATTCAACGGGCGCGGCGAGTGCCTCCTGCGGGCACACGTGGGCGATGCGGTTTCACCCGGCGTCGTTTCCGTGCCTTCGGGACGCTGGCCCAAACGGGCGGGCGACGGCAACACCGTCAACGTCCTCACATCCCGGCGACTGACGGACAAAGGCGGCGGGCCCGTGTTCTACAGTTGCCTCGTCGAAGTGGAACTCCTCGAAACGGAAAAGGCGAACGCCTGAGCCAATGCAGGATACCCGTTCCGCCAATTCGCCCGAACTGACTTCGCCGACTTCGCTGCCAGCCCTCTGCGTCGCCGTCATCGCGTTCTGGATCGCACTGCGCCTCGGCAGGAATCTGCTGACCGCCCAGACCCTTGCTTGTCTCGCCGCCACATTATTCGATTTCATCGCCGCACGCAGGCGAAACCGCCCGTTCCCCGCTGCGCAATACCTGACTCTCACAACCGTCTGGGGCACGGCATCCTACCTGCTCATCTGGTTGATCTTCTCCATCGTGCAGTCGCGCGCCACCCCGATCAAGATCGCCGTGGAAGCCCTGTTGCTGCTGGCCGGAATGGCGCTCCGGCGGGCCGCCTCTTTCGTCCCGAACGAGCCCGACGGCGACGAAGATCCCCTGCCCTTCCGGCCCGCGTCGAAAGCTCTCGCCGCACTGCTCTGGCTGCTCCTGCTGGTCCCGCTGGCGGTGGGATACTACGGTTTCCGCATCACCCGCATTCTTCACGAAACCCGCTGGCTGCCCGAAGGCGAAATCCGCTTCCGCAATTACACCCTGGTCTTTCTCGTCATCGCGTTTGCCGGACTTTTTGCGCGCCGCTGGCTGCTGCCCGCGCTCGCTGCGGCGGTTCTCGCCTGCACCGTCTACGCGGCAGGCATCGCCCCGCCCGCCGCCGTACTGCTCTTCGTGTTCTCCGCAACGGTCTCCGGCCGGCTGCTGCTGCGCTCATCCCTGGGATCGACCGGTGAAGGGGGCTCAGCCGCTGATGGCGAGCCAGCCGTTGAAGGGCCGCTTGCCTTTCTCACCGGAACCGCGGCGTGGATCGTGGTCATGTACGCGGCCGCGACGCTGCCGATCCACTACCCCGCCGTTTACGTCGCCGCCCTCGCTCTGCCCGTGGCCGCCGGCTACCGCCAGACCCGCCTCCTCGCCTCCGAGTGGCTCGCCTTCCTCCGCCCCGCCCGCCTCCCGTCTCCGGCCGAACACCTCGCAACGGCGGGACTGGCCTTCATCGTTCTCGCCAACTGGCTCACGGCGCTGAAGCCCGAAGCCAGCACCGACGGCCTTGCCGTCCACCTCAACATCGCCGCCGGCATGGCACTGCGCCACGCCTACACCGTGGATTTTCATCGCATCGTCTGGGCCCTCATGCCAATCGGCGCCGATTTCTGCTACGCCGTTCTCTACAGCCTCGGCGGCGAATACGGTGCGCGACTGCTCAACTTCACCATGCTGGTGACCGTCGCCACGCTGATCGTCTGCGGTGCGCGGCGGTTTGTTTCGCGCCCCGTGGCCATGCTGCTGGCCGCAATGTTCGTCTCCACCCCGATGGTCTACATGGTCTCGGGCTCGCTGCTGGTGGAAAACTTCGTCGCCGCTATGGTGCTCGGCAGCCTGATGGCACTTTGGCGCTTCCATGAGACCCGCGCCACGCGCTATCTCATGATGACCGGCATTCTCTTCGGCACTTCCATCTCACTGAAGATCGGCGCCATGGCGGCAGGCCTCATCGGCCTCGCCTGCGTGATCGCCGAAGTCCGCCGCCGCAACGCCGCCGTGCCGCTGAAGGCCTCGCCGCGCATCACCGCGGCTGCCATGCTTCTGCTGCTCGCCATCGGCTCGGTCCCGTACGTGAAAGCCTGGCGGCTCACCGGCAATCCCCTGTACCCGTTCGCCGTCGGCTTCATCAAGTCGTCGCAGACCAGCGGACCAGCCATCGCCGATACCCGCTACAATCACCCGCTCACCTGGCATACTCTTTTCGATCTCACCTTCCGCACGAATCTCTATCACGAGGGCCAGCCCGGCGCGCTGGGCTTCGCATGGTTTCTCTTTCTGCCCCTCATCGTGGCGGCCTTCTTCGCGTGGCGTTCCGCGCCGAATCGATCCTTTCAGGCGCGCACGGCCATTGTCATCGGCGGCGTGAGCGCATTTATCGTCGCCGCCTCACAGCCCAATGCACGCTATTTTTATTTCGCGTTGCCACCGCTCGTCCTCGGCGCCGCGGCGGCGCTGGCGTGGCTTCGCGCCCGCAACCAAAACGTTTTCCGCGCGGCCGTCCTCACCGTCCTGTGTACCTGCTACTGCAACGTCTGGTTCCTGCCGGTGGCCGACTGGTACCACCGCGGCTTCTATTCAACACCCCTTTTCTCCGCTGAAGGCCGCGACGACTACCTTCGCCACGGCGACGGTTCGCAGGGTCAGATCCGCAAGGTGAACGCGTGGATCAACGGCCACAACACCACCCACCCGGTCGTCTTCACCGATGACTCCGAAACGGTCGGCCTCATCGCACCCGCCTACGCCAACAACTGGCACGATTACAACTTCACCCTCCAAGTCGAGGCCTCGCCGCTGCCCCTCGACGTTTACCGCCTCTTCTCGCGCTACGGCATTGCCGAAATGGTGGTCGATAGCGGAAACCAGCACCGTCAGGCCGCCCTCAACGGCCTGATCTCCGTCTGCGGCGTCGTCGAGTTCGTCGCCGATCCCTTCATCGCCATGAAACTGCGGCCGGACTGCGAACAGGCCATTCGCGCCACCCCCGTCACCAGCGCCGTGTGCACCCCCGGCGAGCCCCTGCCGCGCGGCACCTACGACGAGTCCGACCCGCGCGTCGTCTTCGCCGGCAGTTGGGAACACGCCGTAAAATTTGCCGAACCCTACAGCCACACCATCGCCTTCTCCAACGTTCCCGGCGCCTCCGTCTGCTTCGCCATCAACGGCACGGGCTTCGACTACATACACGCCATGGCCTACAACCGGGGCCGCGCCGAAATTCTGGTGGACGGCAAACCCAGGGCCCATTTCGATCTCTACGATCCAGCCATCGTGTGGCAGGCTCACACTCCGCTTCGCGGCCTCGCCCCCGGCCGCCATGTCATCACGATTCAGGCGCTTCCCGAAAAGACCGCTGCTTCATCGGACTTCTATATCGATCTCGACGCCGTCACCGTTTTCTGACCCCTCCGCAGCCAGCCGCCGCACGCCCGGCCGCTGCGCCGCTGGTAAGATTTAAGATTCTTGCAGCCCGATTCTTCCTCCGCATTCGACAGCCCCGCCGCGCCCACCGGCAGCGGCCTGCGCGCCTTCCGTGAGGCCGCGCTGCTGCTGATTCTGGCGCTCGCCGCGCTGCTCGTTCTCGACGGCCTCGTCTTCCGCATCGGCCCCTATAAGAAACTCCTCGAACCCGATTCCACCGCCGGCCAGTTCGAACTCGTGCTGCGCCGCGAACAGGAAGCCCAGCGCGAGTACGGCGACAATCTGGTGGCCACCTTCGGCGATTCGCGCATGTCTTACTACCCGCGCGAGGCCGCCAAAGTGGAACCGCAAACCGGCTACTATCTCCGCCAGGCCGGTCTCGCCGGCACCAACGCCCGCGTCTGGTACTACATGCTGCGCGACCTCGACCCCACCGCCAGCCGCTACCGCGCCATCGTCCTCGCCGTCAACGATTTCGACGATGAAGACCAGGCCTACCAGGATGCCGACGACCTCCGCGTCGTCCACTACGCCGCCGCGCATCTCCGCCTGAGCGATATCCCTGAGCTGGTGCTTTCCTTCCCCTCCTGGACGTCGCGCTGGGAGGCCCTGCGCAGCGCTCTCCTGAAGGGCTACGCCTATCAGGCCGACATTCAGGAATTTCTCGACAACCCGCCCAAACGCCGCGCCTACGTCCAACTCGCCAACGGCGGCTATCCCCACTGGACCTGGGATTTCGTCGACAGCACGAAAACCCTCGAAGGCCTCGCCATCGACTGGTCCACGTTCAAAGTCACCTTCCCCCCCAACGCCACGCCGGATCAAATCGACACCATCACCAACTTTCTGGCGCGACGCCCCGCGCCCCAGACCGGCGCCATGGCCGCCTTCCGCCGCCATTGGATGGGCAAAATCATCGACCGCTACCGCAATTCGCGGACGAAGGTCATCTTCATCCGCCTCCCGCGCGGCGCCGTCGTGCGGCCCGACAACCTCGTAAAAAAGCAGAGCGCCACCATTCGCGATTTCGCCAGACTGCCCAACGTGCTGCTGGCCAACGAACACGCCTTCGAGGAACTGGAGCACCCCGAACTGTTCAAGGACGGGTTGCATATGAACGATAAGGGCAACACCCGCTTCTCCGTGCTGCTCTCTCAGGAAGTCGCGCGGCTGCTGGGACCGCCCGCACCCAACTGGCAGGCTCTGCCGGATCACCCCCGCGACAAGTAGACCGGCCGATGCTCTTCAATACTGTTCAGTTCTTCCTCTTTCTCGCCGCCGTGCTGGTGCTGTTCTACGCCAGCCCGCGCGGCTTCCGGAAGTACATTCTGCTGGTGGCCAGCTACGTCTTCTACGGCACCTGGAACTGGCACTTCATCCCGCTGCTGCTCACGCTGACGGTCGTCGACTACACAGCCGGGCGGCTCATTGAAAAATCAGACCCGCGGCGCCGGAAACTCTTCCTGATCCTCAGCCTCGGCGTGAACCTCGGCTTCCTCGGCTTCTTCAAGTACTACAATTTCCTCGCCTCGAACGTCTCTCTGCTCGCGGGCAAGCCGTCCACCTGGCTCGCCCTCAATGTCATCCTGCCGCTCGGCATCAGCTTCCACACGTTCCAGAGCATGTCGTACATCGTCGACGTCTACCGCGGCGAACAGGAAGCCATCCTCGATCCGGTCGACTACGCCCTCTTCATCTGCTTCTTCCCCCAGCTGGTCGCCGGACCCATCGTTCGCGCCCGCGAGTTCTTCAAGGATCTGCTGCACTGGCAGCCGCCCACCGCCGACGATATTTCCCGCGGCATCTTTCAAATGACCATCGGCCTCGCCAAGAAGATGGCCTTCGCCGATCAGTTCGCCAAAATCGCCAACCTGTACTTCGGCAACGTCGCCGCCCATCCCGGCGGTGCCGCCGCCTGGTCCGGCGTCTTCTCCTTCGGCATGCAGATCTACTTCGATTTCGCCGGATACACCGACATGGCGATCGGAATGGCGAAGTTGCTCGGCTTCCACTTCCCCGAAAACTTCCGCCGCCCGTACCTCGCCTGCAGCATCACCGACTTCTGGCATCGCTGGCACATGTCGCTCTCCCGCTGGCTGCGCGACTACCTGTATATTCCCCTGGGCGGCAATCGCCACGGCCGTGTGTCCACTTACCGCAATCTCATGCTGACCATGCTGCTCGGCGGCCTCTGGCACGGCGCAAGCTGGAACTTTGTCATCTGGGGCGGCTACCATGGCGCGCTGCTGGCAATCGAGCGCCTCATCGGGCGTTTCCGCCGGCAACCGGTGCGCTGGACGGTCGCCAGCTGGCTCTTCACCTTTGCCCTCGCGCTCGTCGGCTGGGTCTTTTTCCGCGCCGAAGATCTGCACCAGAGCCGCCAGGTGCTCAGCCAGATGTTCGGCAACTGGCACGGCCACACCCTGCTCACGCGCTGGCATACCGGCCTCGCACTGCTCGCTCTCGCCGTCGCAGCCATCGAAGAGAAGTTCGATTGGTTCGAACACCTGATGACCTGGCCCCTCGCCGTCCGGGCAGTCACACTGGCGCTGATTTTTTTCGTGATCGAAGTGTTTGGCGTCACCGACGTCGCTATCCCTTTTGTTTACTTCCAGTTCTGAACGGCGACCGCGGGCTCCGCGCCTGCCGTGCGGGCCTTCCCGGGGGGCCAGGAGCAGAGAACCGCAGTCCGCGTGATATATTCAGGCTTCGGGTGGTGGCTGGCCGTCGGCAAGTCGCCTTGTCCGCCACGGTGCGGTGCCCGCAGCGCAGGCCGGTTTCGGGTGCGCGTTACACCGCTACCCACCCTGCTCCGGTGCGGTTGAAAAAACAGAGAAATATTTCTGTTTTCGCAACTTTCAGGTATCGCTCCTGTTTGTCCATGCAGACTGTCTGATCTGAGCCGCTGGCCGATTCGGCCGGAGTTTCTGTACAGATCATCACGATCGATCGCAGGGGTGAAACGGATCGCCTTGTTTTGGCACAAGTTGTTTTGGCACAAGTTGTTTTTGCACAAGCCGCTTTGCACGAAACGGCTTTGCAAAAAAAAAGAGCCATCCAAATCGCGGCATCGATCGTCTATATGGTTCTACCGGTGGAAAGCGAAACCGGAACGGTATTTAAGTAGTCTGTGATTTTCATCTCAAATTAACCTTTGGGGAATAGACGCAGGCTGACGGTTGATGTAGTCTATACAAATCCCGGGCATTTCCGGGTTTGGCAAGGAAGTTGCTAGCGACGAGTGGCAGTGCCGGGAAAGAACGTGATTTCACCCGGAAGGTTTGCTCGGAAGATGAGTAAAACTTAAGCGTTCGGAACTAAGATTTCGTGAAACTTTGTCGATAGATTTTCGTCAATAGTTAGCAGCACAAGGCAGTACAAGTAGCGGGCACGACACGAAACGACACCACAGCGGCCGTTAGAAGACGAGGAACCAAGAAATGACTAAAGTAGAACTGGAGAAATTCAAAAAGATCCTGGAGGCGAAGCAGGCGGAACTTTCCGGCTCCCTCCGCAACCGGGACGAAATTGCCATCGAGAAGGCGCCCGACGCCCTCGATGAAGTGCAACTGGCGGGAGAGCGTGAACTGGCGATCCGCAATCTGGATCGCGATTCCAACATGCTCCGGCAGATTCGTCGCGCACTGGCGCGCATCGCCGACGGCTCGTACGGCGTTTGCCTCCATTGCGAAGAAGACATCTCGCCCAAGCGCGTCAATGCGGTGCCGTGGGCGGCATTCTGTATTAAATGCCAGGAACAGGTGGATCGTCACGAAATCGAAGTCGAAGATTCGGCCGATCTGTTTGCCAGCGCCGCTTAATCGCAGCCGCTCACAAACAACCATTCATTCCAGCGACGACTGTGGTTACGGGCGGGCTCAAAAGGCCCGCCCGTCGTGTTTTTGCCACCCTATATAAGACAGCATCCTCCCGGCCTGCTCTCTCTCCCGCCGGAAGGAATAGAACCGCAGCGGGGAACAGAACGTGCATTCCCCGGATACCCAGACATTCGATACGCCCATTTGCACCAACTGCTGGTGGTTGATTTTAGCCAGGTCAAGGTGAACCGATCCGGAACACTCGATCCCAAACCGGCGCGCCACTTCCACCCCAACCTGGTAACAACAAACGCCGATCGCCGGCCCGATGGCCGCCCGTAGATTTTCCGGCCTGACGCCCCAGCGGGCGCTCATTTCCCGGACCGTTCCGGCAACAATATGCTGTGCCGTGCCGCGCCATCCGGCATGCACGGCGCCAACCGCCCCCGTCGCCGGGTCGGCCAGCAGAATCGGGACGCAGTCGGCGGTCTTTATGCCGATCAGTGACTCCGGCCGATCCGTAATCAGCGCGTCGCCTTCGCAAATGGGTTCGTTTTTTCGAATGACCTCCGGATCGGCGTCCTCGGCTCCGGCGTCCACGACAATATCGGAGTGGATCTGCCGGACCAGCGTCACGCCGTCCGGCCAGGGCGCGTCACGCAGTCCGAACCCGTGCACCAGCACACAGCGTTCTTCGCCGGCGCGGTCCCCGCGGCGCGTCAACTCGATTCCGGCCAGGTTGGGAGCGGAAACGACGCTGCCAGCAACCGGGCCAGCAACCGGGCCAACAACCGGGTCAACAACCGGGCCAACAACCGGGCCAACAACCGGGCCGCTCATGATCCGGCCCGCACAATCGTCGTCGGCTTGCCGAAAACCTGGCGGAAATTCTCCGCCAGCCGCTCGGCCGCCCAGACTTCGAGGTCGATATCGGCCTCCGCCGCAACATTGAGCGCAAGCTGCACATCGTTTTCGCGGATCTTGCACTCCACCGACCGGATCCGCTGCGCCCGGCTGCGGTCCAGACTATCCGCCATCCGCAGCAGCGGATTCAGCAGCGTCACCGCGCGGCGGCCGTCCGCATCGAGCAACTGCAGATTCGGATGCTCCGGAGCCGGCAGCGCCTTGCGATGGTACCGGCAAACATTCGCCACAATTTCGCGCTCGGCGCGCGTGAAGCCGGGCATATCGGAATTCGCCACCAGGTAGTACGAATGTTTGTGATGCCGCGTGTCGCTCACAAAGTGACCCACATCATGCAGGCAGGCGGCGGCTTCGAGCAGACGCCCGTAGTTGGGCGGCAGCTTGTGCAGCGCCTGCAGGCCGCGGAAAAGATCGCCGGCCAGCCGCGCCGTCTTGCGGGCATGCCGGATCGGGACACCGTACCGTTCCGCCATCTCTTCCACCACTTTGCGCTGCTCTGCCGTAAGCTGGGCCAGCCCGCGGTCGTGGCCGCGCGTGGCCAGATCGGCGATGATGCCATCCCGCACCCCGGCGCCGGAATAGTAAAGCGCCGGCATGCGGAACGCGTCCAGCACATGGAGCAGCACCGCCACGCCCGGCAAAATGATCTCCGCGCGCCGCGGCCCGATGCCGGTAATCGACTGCCGTCCCGCCACGTCAAGCGGCGCCAGTGTCTTGTACAACTGGCGGATGCGCGAAGTGGCCGCTCGCTTCCGGTCGGACTCCTCGCGGCGCGACCGCGGAATCCGGTTGACGGCGCAAACCACCGCCGAAGCCGTAGCCGAGGTGCCGATCACGCGGTCAATCCGCGCCAACCCAATGCGCCGGACAGCGGAGCCGATCCGTTCTTCAATGTATTCTTCCAGCCGGTGCAGATCCGCCGGCCGTGGCGGATCCGAGCGCAGAAACAACTCCTGGAGCCGCAGCGCACCCAGCGGCTTGGAAAACGACTGCGCCATCCGGTTGTTCTCGCTGAGGATGATCTCCGCGCTGCCGCCCCCGATATCGATAATCAGGAATCGCTCGCGCGCATGCGGCCAGCGGCTCTTCACCCCGAGGTGGATCAGCCGGGCCTCCTCCTGTCCGGAGATGATTTCGACGTCCGTGCCGACCGCCGCCGAGGCGCGCGTCAGAAACTCCTGCTGGTTACTCGCATCGCGCACCGCCGCCGTCGCAACGGCGCGAATGCCCGCCACGTCGAGCCGCTTCCAGACCGTCGCCATGCCCGCGAGCACCTCGCAGATCGAATCCATGGCTTCCGGACTGATGCGGCCGGCGCGAAAAACACTG
>Ga0214192_1000624_pt1 | contig 21544 bp, 5 predicted proteins | sample TroBogEpilimnion_44_FD_153030 | JGI IMG/M metagenome (GOLD analysis project Ga0214192, IMG submission 153030) | Freshwater microbial communities from Trout Bog Lake, WI - 29JUL2008 epilimnion | ecosystem: Environmental > Aquatic > Freshwater > Lake > Epilimnion/Euphotic zone | place: Trout Bog... | reverse complement strand
CCTATTTTCGCTTTTAATAGCACCATTAATGACATTAATACAGATTTTGAAATTGTAAGTGCCAATATTACTAATACTGATACTATCAGCGAATATGATCCAGGCACCCGTGGTCAATTTGGTATGGTTTATCAAAATGACAGTCGTGGTAATGCTAGCCCAAATACTGGATTCTTTTTGTTTTTTAAACAAGGCACACTCAATTCTACTGATTTTATTATTACAGAAAAAGTTGCTAACCGTGTATTTCCTATTAATACAGCAAATATTAATAACAGCGATATTTGGATGTATGAAATTACAAACGGAAACATCGGAACACAATGGACAAAAGTGCCAGCAACAAGCGGAACAAGTGCAATTTATAACAGTATCGCCCGTGGTATTCGCACACTATACAGCGTAGATACTCGTATTAATGACCAGATTGATTTAATATTTGGTGATGATACTTTTAGCAATATACCACTTGGAACATATCGTTCTTATTATCGTGTAAGCAATGGTCTAACTTATCGTATTACTCCAAGTGATATGGCTAATATAAGTGTTGCTATTCCATATATTGATGTGACAGGTAAGCCACAGACGCTTACATTAAGTGCAAGCCTACAATATACTGTAAGCAATTCTTCTCGTCGTGATTTAACTACAGAAATTAAACAAAAAGCACCACAAGCTTATTATACACAAAATCGCATGGTTAATGGTGAAGACTATAACGTATTCCCATATACAAGCTATAGTGATATTGTTAAAGTAAAAAGCGTTAACCGTTATGCAAGCGGTGTAAGTCGTGGTCTTGATATTACTGACCCAACTGGCAAATATACTTCAACTGATTTGTATGCTCGTGATGGTGCACTTTATAAACATTCATATAATCAATCTTTTAATTTTACGTATAATAGTCGCAATGATGTTATTGATGTTATCAATACAAGAGTATTGCCAATTATTCAAGATTATCCAGTAAGTCATTTTTACTATGAAAATTACACACCGTTAGATTTTACAGTTTTACAGCCTACAATTTGGTCACAGGTTACCAATGATACAACAACATCAACTGGTTACTTTCTAGATGAAAATAATACGGCTAATGGTCCGCAACAGATTGGAACTTCTACCACAAGCTATCGCAAGTTCTTGCAAGTTAATAGTTTGATTAAATTTACTGCACCAACTGGTCAATATTTTAATGCAACTAATACATTAATCACAGGTACACCAACTTTATCAACAGATAGAACTTATATTTGGGCAAGTATTCAAGGCATTACGGGAACTGGTGCATCTACTGTGTTAGTTGCTGGTCGTCAAATTGGTGGTGTTACATTAAGCGAATCTATTCCAAGTGGCGCTATCATAAGCGAAGTTTATGTGCCATTTGCAACAACATTTCAATATTCAACCATTAACACTATGGTAAGTTATATATTGAATAAGACTGAATTTGGCATGATTTATGATTATAATAAAACTGCTGGCGTAAATGACCCTTGGACTATTATTCCATTTAGCAGTGTTGATGTTACAGACCCATTTAATCTTGCTAGTCAATATACTACAAAAGACAGCAGTTGGATTTTATTGTTTACTACAAATAGCCAACAATATACTGTTGAATATCGCCAATTAGATTATGTTTTTGGCAGTCAAAATCAAGTAAGTTTTATCAGCACTAATCCAGCAGCAGTTTATGACGCCGCTACAAATACATTAGTGCGTGATAATATTCGTTTAACTACTGTTAACAGTGGCATTAGTGCCGATGTTAATATGAATGTTTATAAGAATTATATTACCAGTGATGGTTATGCAGATAGTACTCGTGTTTATGTAACATATCCAATAAGTTCAACTAGCGGATTACCAACTGACCCAAATATTTTTAGTGAAACACGTACTGGCAATACACTAGTATTTTATAAACAATATATTGATAGTGATAATTTACTTCGTTATGAATTATTATCAACTGGCACAGTTGTGGCAATCTACAATACACTAGCAGATATTAACTATGTTCGTAATAATTTTCCAGTAAACACAGTGTTTTATGCATTGGTAGACCAAATTTTCTATCAAATTCAAAGTATTAACAATATCAATACCATTGTAAATGTTAATTCACAATATCTAGTATTTGATGGTCGTCAAGACTTAGTATTTGAATATGAACATAATGCTGAAAATACTCGTCGTCTTGATCCTGCTGCAACTAATTTGATTGACACTTATATTTTGACTCGCTCATATGATGAAAGTTATCGTAACTATGTCTATGATAATACTGGCACAGTTGCAAAACCTGCCAACTTAGATAGTGTTCAGCTTAATAGCAGTTATAGTGGACTGTTTAACTATAAGATGATTAGTGATGAGATGGTTCTAAATCCAGGCGTTTATAAGTTATTGTTTGGTGCAAAAGCAGACATCACTCTACAAGCTAATCTTCAAGTTGTTAAAAATGCAAATACCACACTAAGTGATACTGAAATCAAAAGTCGTGTTGTTGATACCATCAATAATTACTTTAGTTTAGATAACTGGGATTTTGGTGATACATTCTATTTTAGTGAATTGGCAGCATATTTGCATCAACAATTAAGCAATTATATTAGTAGTGTTGTTCTTGTTCCAATCGGAAGTAATAATTATTTTGGTAGTCTCTATGAAATTCGTTGCGAACCTAATGAAATTTTCTTAAGTGCAGCAACAGTTGACAATATTCAAATCGTACAAAGCGTATTAAGTGGTATCAATACCGCTGGCGTTCAGTTATATCAGGGTTATTAATAAATGGCATCAAAGCGTAAAAGTATAAATTTTTTACCACAGGTTTTTAACACTCTTTCTAATAAGAGATTTTTAAATGCTACTATGGACCCGCTGATTCAAGAACCAAGCTTGAAGAAGATGTATGGTTATATTGGTGAGCAAGACCAAAGCCCTGTTTTTAATAAAAGTGATTACTATATTAATGAAAGCGACAGTTATAGTCAGTTCTATCAGCTAGAACCAGGCGTTGTAATTAATAAGCGTCAGTTAGGAACTAATAGCTATAAAATAGATAATGTTTATAATTATGTTGATTTGCTTAACCAAATTAGTGCTGATGGCGGATTAAACAATAATCATGACCGTTTGTTTACTAATCGTTATTACAGCTATAATGGCTTTGTTGATTTAGATAAACTAACAAATTATCGTCAGTATTATTGGGTTCCTGGCGGACCACTAAGTGTTGACGTAACTGCTAATACAGTTGCTACACAACAAGATTTTTATATTCATCGTAACAGTTATATTGCCAACAACCAAACTGAATTGCAAAGTGCTGCGCTTGGCGAAACAGGTTATAGCGTTGATGGTTATAATAATACCGTAAATCCAACACTTACTCTTATTAGAGGTGGTAGTTATAATTTCCATGTCAATCAGGGCACACAGTTCTGGATTCAAACTGAAATCGGCACAAGCGGTGGCAGCACAGTTCAAAGCAATATCTCAACTCGTGATATTTTGGGTGTTGTTAATAATGGTGACGAAAGTGGAACTATTACATTTAATGTACCGTTGAGTACTGCACAAGATTATTTGATTAACTATCCAACAATTACTCAAGCAGTAGATATTATCATTGATGGTGTAACTTATGACCAATTACAAGGTCAAAACTATGATACTTTTGTTCAATCAAATGGTCTCGATGGTGTTAAAAGCTTTGATGGCAAATATATTGTATTCACAAGTGTAACTGGATTTACAGGCGTTGAAACAAGTCAATATGGTGGCATTTGGCAACTGAATGTTGATAATAATGCTACGCTGCCTGGCGGCGGAATTAATCCAGATTATAGAAATATGAATTTGACCTATATCACTGGTTGGGCAAATCTAAGCAAAGTATTTGTTAATCAGGGCGATGTTTATGGTCACGTTTTTGTTTACAAGAACAATGTTGGCCTAGTAACTAAGTTTCCAACGCTAAGTGCTGCACAAAGTGTTCTTTATTATTGTGACGGCGAAAATCCACTTGTTTATGGAACAATTCGTCTAGTTGACCCAAAACCAAATAGCCTATTAAATGTTAATGATATCATTGGCAAAACAAACTATACAAGTCCTAATGGTGTAAAATTTACAACTGGATTAAAAGTTAAGTTCGTTGGTTTAGTTGTGCCATCTTCATATCAAAACAATGAATATATTGTTGAAGGTGTTGGAAAAAGTATTCAGCTTATCAAATACAGTGACCTTGTTACGCCAGAAACTATTAATACTAATCTTGGTGTGTCATATGGCAATGGTCAAGGTTTTGACGCAGATGGCACTGGTTATGATGGCGCATCAAATAGTCCAGAAGAAAAAGATTATATTACAATCAGTCGTGAAAGTGTAGACGGAAATAGCTGGAGTCGCAATAATCGTTGGTTCCATCGTGATGTATTGCAATATGCTGCAGATTTAAACAACATAAATTATAACTTTGATAATACAGAGCAGGCCAAGCGACCTATTGTTGAGTTCTTGCCTAACCTAAAACTATTCAACTATGGTGTAAATTATCGTGGTAGCGTGACTTGTATTGATAGTATTACTACAAATGCACTTTCTCAAGTTGAAGGTTTTAACAGTTATGCTGTAAAAACAAATGGTGTCTTTAATAGTGATGGTATTCAACTGTTAAATGGCGTTACTGTCATGTTTATCAATGACGCAGACCCAACTGTTCGTGCCACCTTATATCAAGTTCAAAATAATAAAACTCGTACTGCAGCAACATATAACATTTTAACAGATGGTTATTCACCTGTTGGCAGCACTAAACTTTATATTAATAGCATTACAAACATTGTTGAAAGTCAACATGTAAGCGGAACAGGTATTGCTCCAAATACAACAGTTGTAAGCGTAGATTCAGTGAATGGTATTGTTTATTTGAATAATCCTATCACTCAAGAAATTGCTAGCGGCGCGACGGTAAATTTTGACAATAGCTATGATCAGATTCATCTTGTTCCAATTAAAGTGTTTGCAAATGGAGACACTGTTGTTGCAATGGAAGGCGATGTCAACCAAGGCAATATGTTCTATTATGTTGATGGAAAGTGGAATCTTGCGCAAGTTCGCAATAGCCGTCCACAGTTTCCACTTTTTGATATTATCAATACTGATGAGTTAAGTTTAGGTGATTTGACTGCTTATCCAAGTAGCAACTTTAAAGGCAGTAAACTATTTGGTTATGCAGTTGGTCCAACAACTGGTACTCGTGATAGTGAATTAGGTTTTCCACTAGTTTATAAGAGCATTGGTAATCTTGGTGATATTGTATTCAAAAACTATTACCAAACTGATACATTTGATTATAACTTAAACCAAGTTGATCAAAACATCAATGTTAATATCGGCTATGCTGCAGTAATTAATGGATATGATAATTATTCTTTTGCAAATGGTTGGTATCGTGTTAGTGACAAGAGTAAACAATATATTGCTCAAGTATTCAATGCAACTGAAATATCCTTAAACAATTTTGACCTCGGTGTTGTTTATGAAAACAGTTATTATGAAAATAATATATTTGTTTATGTAAATGGACAACTACAATCAAATACAACATATACATTAAAAACAAACGCAACTACTAGCGTTATTGTGTTTAACCAAGATTTAAATGTTGGTGATCGTTTATTTGTTAAAATTTATGGTTTAACACAACAGTATAAACGAACTTATACAATGCCACGTAATCTAACAAACAACAGTGAAAACACTGAGTTTACTACTATTACGCTTGGTCAATTGCGCAATCATCTTATTGAGATTGGTGATAATTTATTAAATCTTGTTGGTCAGCCAGCAGGTGCAAATAATTTCCGTGACTTAAACTTTAATTATGTTGGTGGTAAACTACTACAACATAGCGCAAGCTTGCGTCCAGCAGCTTTTCTGTTAGCTAATAGTGATGTTGACCCAGTTCAAATTATTCGTTATGCTGCTGATAGCTACAATATTTTTAAAAATCAATTACTAAATTCTATTAATAATACACAATTTCCTAATCCGCTTGATTATCGTGCTTGCGTAGATTTAATTCTTGCACAGTTTTATGCATTGAGCAATAGCAGTTCTCCGTTTTACTATACTGATATGGTACCAAGCGGAACAAACTTTATTAATAGCACCTACACTGTTCAAAATACAAATTATCGCACCTTTGGTTTAACAAAAACTTATGATGCAAAAACTAAAAACTTTGCTTCTGTTATGGTTTATTGGAATGGCGTATTACTTGTTAACAATCACGATTATACTATAACAAACAAAACAATAACAATTGCATCAAGTGTTGCGCTTGTTCGTGGTGATACTATTAAGATTAACGAATATGCAAGCACACTTGGTTGTAATGTTCCTGCTACTCCAACTAAACTTGGCATCTATCCAAAGTTTGAACCAAAAATCGTAAGTGATGATACATATGTACCTACGGAAAATTCAGGAAATTTCCAATATACTGTTAGTGGAATCATTGGTCATGATGGTAGCTTTACTAAAGCATGGGGTGATTATCGCGACAATATTCTTCTTGAGTTTGAAAAGCGTGTTTATAATAATATCACCACAACTTATGCAAACAACAGTGATATAGATTTACCAAGTGTTGTGCCTGGTGCTTTTCGTGTAACTGATTACAGTATCAGTGAATGGACTCAGCTAATTGCGCCAGCATATCTACGTTGGGCCAATTCTAATAATGTTGATATCTTTACAAATAACACTGCAACTAGTGATCCTTTTACTTGGAATTATAGCAGCGGCGTTGACAAACTATTTTATAATAGTGTGCCTGGTTACTGGCGTGGTATCTATCATTACTTCTATGATACTGACCACCCACATACAAATCCTTGGGAAATGCTTGGTTTTAGTGAACAACCATCTTGGTGGGAAAATCGTTATGGACCAGCACCATATACAAGCGCAAATACAGTTCTTTGGGGAGATTTAGAATTAGGATTTATCTATGGCGGAAATCCTAATACATCTTATATTGACTCTCGTTATAGCCGTCCTGGTTTAAGTCAAATTATACCAGTTGACGAACATGGCAATTTGCTTGCGCCTAATTTAAGTATTATTACTCGTTATGATGCAAATCTTGCAACACAAAATTGGGCAGTTGGTGACCAAAGTCCAGCAGAAACTGCATGGCGTCGTAGCAGTGATTATCCTTTTGCTGTTATGATTGCATGGTTCCTTGCTCGACCAGCAGAGTGGGCTGCTCTCAAGTACAATACTCGTGACTTGGCTTATAATGTTTCACTTGACCAATATATTAATTCAACTACTAATAATCGTGTATTTGATTTTAGTGTAACATCTGCAACAAACTATATTCCAGGTTATAACGTATGGCTACAAGATTATCTTGTAAGCAATAACCTTGATGTAACAGAAAATTGGCTTAATGTTGTTAACAATAGCACATTTAATCTTGTGTATAAGATGGGTTCATATACAGATAAGAGTTATCTTACTGTTGTTGCTGACCAAGTTAGCCCACAAAGCACAAACAGTAGCGTTATTATTCCACAAGAAAACTATCGTGTTAAGGTGACAAAAAGCGCACCTGTTGCTCGTGCAATTTACAGTGCAGTTGTAGTTCAAAAAACTACGGATGGTTTCCAAATAACTGGATTTGATAAAGAACGTCCATATTTCTTAACTATTCCAAGCATGGTAAGTGCTAACAATTATGGCATTACAGTTGGTAACGATTCGGCTATCATTTATATGGATGCAGCGCCAGGCGTTGTTAGCTATCCTTATGGCAGTATTTTTAATACCACACAACAGGTCGTTGACTTCTTTGTAAGTTATGGTCGTTATCTTGAATCACAAGGATTCTCATTCCAAGAATTTTTAAGTGATAATACTACCAAGCAAGATTGGACACTTGCAGCTAAAGAATTTTTATTCTGGGAGCAGCAAAGTTGGGGCACTAATACAGTTATAAGTGTTACTCCAACTGGAACCAATATTAATTTTACCAGTTCATATGGTATGGTTGATACTATTACAAATACCAATAACTATACTAAAGTTATAGATAGCGACAATGTTACATTAACTGGTCGTGATTATCGTGTATATCGTGATGATAATAATTTTAGCATTACACTCAAAAATGCACAAAAAGGTATTCATCTATTAGATATTGCTATTGTTCAGTATGAGCATACACTTGTATTTGATAACACAACAGTGTTTAATGATATTCTTTATGATGAGCAAACTGGTAGTCGTCAGTTCCGTCTGCGCATTGATGGCAGCAAAACACAAGACTGGAATGGTTCACTTTATGCGCCAGGTTTCTTTGTTAATGTAAGTAACATTCTAGAATGGGCACCTTACACTGATTATTATACTGGTGATATTGTTCTATTCAAAACTCAATATTATGCTGCTTCAAACTTTATACCTGGTTCAGCGTCATTTAAGAGCAGCGATTGGTATGTAATCAATGGTAGCTTGCTATCTAAAGACCTTATTCCAAATATGGCATCGGGTGCTGCGCAATTTATAAACTTCCATGACCCAGATGCAACTGATCTTAACAGTGCAGCAGATGCGTTAAGCAAGAGCGAAACTGGATTTAGCCCTCGTCAATATTTTACTGACCTTGGTTTAGATACAACAACTCAATATAAGTTCTATCTCGGTATGATTGCACAGAAAGGAACGCAAGCTGTTATTAATGCGTATCTGCGCAACTATCAACCACGTATTGACAGTGACATTAAACTTAATGAACAATGGGCAATCAAACTTGATAGTTACGGCGGAACAAACAAGAATGATAAGCTAGAATTTAACATTGGTAACGCAATGTCAATCAATAATCAATATATATTCCAATTGATTAATGAAACTGATGCTCGCAGTGATGCATATAACAGCGTAAGACCAAGTGATTTGCTTTATAAGCCACGCAACTATACAACAGATATATTCAGCTTAAGTGAACCGCATTCACCAATTATTTCAAGTGCTGGTCCAGTTAACACTAACGATGTTAGTGCAACAGTATTTGATATTTCTAAAATTTATAATATTAGTTCACTTAATACTATACTTGGCGAAGGCAGCAAAATTTGGATTGCAGCAGATAGCAGCAACCAATGGGGCGTATATCGTTTAAGTCAAACTAATAATTTAAGTGTAACCAACGTAACTCAAATTAGTCCAACTGAATTGCAGTTTACTACTAGTGCACCGCATTACTTGTCACAATATGATTATGTAATGATTAAAAATGGTAGAATTTTAAGTGCCACAAGCAACACTGCTGTTGTTGATATGAGTGGATTCTATCGTGTATCAAGTGTGGGCAATAATACATTTAATGTTAAGATTAATAATAATATTACCGTTGGTAATGGAAATTTATCTGGTCAACTGTATAAGTTAATAAATGTTCGTTATGCAACAGGCAATGATTTCTCTAGCTTCACACCTGCTCGTGGTTGGGCAACTAATGAAATTGTTTATATTGACAACGGTCCTGATGGCTACAATGTAATTCAAAATACAAATAATTGGGCATACTCACAAACAAAAAGTCCTATTTTTACTTCTCCGACCGATAATTTTGGTAGTAGCGTAAAAATTAATCATACACAAGGGTTTGCGATTGTTGGTGCAAATCAAAAGAATACCACTGGTAGTGCGTTTGTTTATGGAAAGTCACAAGATAATACTTGGCAAGAATTTGGTGTGCTAACACCAGACAGTCGTATCAGAGGTTTTGGTAGCAATGTTGATATTAATTCAAAAGATATTGCATTTATAACTGCTCCTTCTGCACAGAAAGGCGTGGTATATGCTGCTAATGTTAACAGTCAACAAGTTAATTTAACGCAAGTCATGCACTATGATAATCTTTATGCAATTAGTGCTGGCATCACGCAATCAAATAATAATATACTACTAACAACTGTATACAATTTTGATAGCACAGCTAATATTGCTGGTCAAACAAGCTATAGCTTAAGCAATTTTGCTATTGGCATGGGTGTAGGCGGAGCAGGCATTCCAAGTGGAACAAAAATCACTGGTCTTACTACAAAAGCACTTACAAACACTATCATTGTCAATAATTATAACAGTGTCAATATCTATGATACTGCAACAATATTGCAATCAAATGCTAATATCTTTACAACACTATATGCAAATATAACAAGCAGCAATGCTAATGTTTATATTGGTAATACTGGTCAATCTATTACTGGAATTTTGGCAAATAGCATGCCTGTATTGGGTAATGGTATTCCGCTTGGCACTTATATCACAAATATTAGTAATATTACTGGATATAAAGTTCTTACTCTTAGCAGCAATGTTACGGTTCCAAGTGGAAACTTGCTAACAATTGTTCAAACTAACACAAGCATACTTGAAAGCGGTATTACAAGCGTTGCCACGACAGGAAATAACTATTTTATTATAAGTGGTGCGCAAAGTCTTGCTGGTGCAGCAAATGGTTCTCCAATCATTGGCACAAATCTTGCAAATGGAACAGTTATTTCAAATCTGATTGTTGGACCATCTTATAATTACATAACAGTAAATAATGCTGTAAGTTTAAGTGCTAGCGAAAAGATTGCAATTTACCCTAATGTTCAACCAACAAGCAATTTTGGATATAGTGTAAGTGCAAGCGGTGATGGAAATTGGCTTTATGTTGGCGAACCAGTAACTAACAGTGTTTATGTTTACAAGTATGCAAATATTTCAACGCTTAGCACAAATCGTATTGGTGATGGCTTCACTACAAGTTTTTCTTATCCGCCTAATACACCTTCAAGTGCAAGCGCATTAGATATTAAAGTTTATGTTAATGGCATATTGCAAGTACCAAACTTAGATTATATTAAAACACCTGGTCAAAGTGTTATTACATTTGATGTTGCGCCAGCAAGCGGTGCTGCAATTTATATAAGCTATGAAAGTCATTATGTTGAAACAAATCGCATTATTACTGACGATCCACAAGCAAGTGGATTTGGAACAAGTGTCAGCACAAATTATGATGGCAGTGTTGTTGTTATTGGTGCTGCAAATAGTTCAGTAACGTTTGGAACTACAACTTATAGTAACGCTGGTAAAACTTATATATTTGATCGCACAGCAGAAGAATTTATTGCAAACGGTTCAGTATCTACATTCCAATTAAGCAATGCTTTTGTTGGCTCATCAACTATTACAACGCCTACTTTAATTACTAATCCAACTATTACAGTTGATGGAGTTGATATTACTACTACTTCAACATTTAACTATTCAACTAATCAAGTTACATTGAACAGTGCACCACAAAGCGGTAGCATCGTTCGTGTTGAAACAAATCAGTTTATAAACACAAAAATTGCTACAACTGATATTGGACAAATTAACAGTAGTTATGGAACAGCCGTTAAGATATCTTATGATGGTAGCAGTGCTTTCTCATCTGCAACTGGTTATGGCTTGACAAGTAGCCAAAACGGTGTAGTATTTTATCTTGCTGATATTCCACAAAAGTATGGAACTGCTATTGGTAATATTTCAAACTTTAATATGACAGCAAATAATGCTATTCGTATTAATGATTATCTTGTTAAATTTACTGGCGGAACGGTTGCTCAAACTGTCACTGATATTAACAATGCTAAAATTCCATATATTACTGCAACTGTTCTTGCAAATAATGCAATCTCAATTTCTACAAGTGATATGACAAGTGCCGTAAAACTTCGTTTACGCAATGAAGTTGGTGATCCATTGAGCACTATGGGTATTGCTCAATGGCAAACAGTTCAACGTTTAAGTAATCCGATTGCACAAGACACTGCAAATTTTGGTGAAATATTAAGCATAAGTCCAGATAGTAATAGTTTGGTAGTTGGTAGTACTTTAAGCAATACTAAAATAACCACAACGTTTGACTTGACAAAAACTACATTCGATACTAATAGTTCAAGATTCGTTGATACTGTATATCGCAGTGGTGCTGCTCATGTGTATGAATATCAAGCATTGCATGATGAAAACTACACAAGCTATGGCAGCTTTGCTTATGCAACCTTGCTTAATGACCAGTTTGCTAAGAGTTTTGATCGTTATGGCAGTGGTGTTGATGTAAGCAGCAACTATATTATTGTTGGTGCGCCTCACGCTAATATACTGAATAATCCAACTGGTGCAATGTATGTTTATTATAATAAAAATGCTGAACCAGTGTGGCAAACAATCCGCAGTGGCGGCGTTGATTATGATAGTCGCAAGATTGATCGTGTTTATATCTACAATAGTACAACTGCAACTTTAATTGCAGAACTTCCTGTATATGATTTAATAAATGGATTATTGCCAAACCAAAGCGAAACCTATATTGATTATACTATAAATTATGATCCTGCTGTATATAATACAGTGCCAGTTACTATCAGCTTTAACTATGACCGTAAAAATGCATGGGGCAAAGAAAAAGTTGGTAAGTTGTGGTGGGATACAAACAGTATCAAGTACTATGACAATTCTCAAGGCAGCGTATTAGATAGATTCAACTATTGGGGTCTAGCGTTTCCAGCAAGCGTTATCAATGTGTATGAATGGGTAGAAAGTAATGTGCCTCCAAGTCAATTTGTTGGAAAAAGTGCAAATAATACACCACTTTATACTATCAACGATGTTTATACAAGTACAGTTGAAATTGATAGTGGAACTGGACAAGCGGTTACAAAATATTATTTCTGGGTAAAAAATAGTACTTTAATTAATAACAATCGTCCAAGTGCTCTTGAAATTCAAGGATATTTAAGTTCTCCTCGTGCAAGCAGTGAACCATTTGCTGCTGTTATCGGTCCAAGTTCTATCGCTATATTTGGGGCTGCAAACTTAATAAGCTTTGATACGAATCTTGCTATTGAATATAAGAGTGAATTAAAACCACAACTTATCCATAGCGAGTGGACGCTATTTGATGATGGTACAGATTTAGGTGTTGCAAGTGAATTCCTTGTAAAGTTAAATGATAGTTTAACTGGACAGGACACAAGCGGCAGAATTATACCTGATCCAAAATTACCTATTGGACAAAAATATGGCATGAGTGTTGTTCCTCGCCAAAGCTTGTTTAAAGAACAATATACAGGTCGTCAATTGTTCATTGAGAATATAAATCAAGTTTGCTTGACATATCCAATGGTTTTAACAAGACCAGCGGCAATTATTGCATTAAATCACTTTGAACCACTACCAGATGTAACACAATATAAAACAAAAGTTGCTAACATAACTGAACTTGGTTATCTGTATAAAGAAGTTTATAAGCAAGGCGACCGTGTGCTTGTTGTTAATGACAGCAACAATTACACTAATGGTTGGAGCCTATATCAACTTAATTTGGTTTATCCTGACACTAGAACTTGGGAAATTGTACGTGTTCAAACATACAATGTAAACAGCTATTGGTCATATGTAGATTGGTATAGCACTAATTATAATCCAAATCTGTTGCCAACATATACTGTTGCAACTGATAATGATATTGCCAATTTAAAACTTAATGTTAATGATACTGTTTATGTTACTAATAGTTCAAGCGGCGGTTGGAAACTAGTATTAGTCAACAGCAATAATTTAGAATTGCTTGCACAACAAAATGCTACAATTCAATTTAATGAAAATCTTTATAATTTAACTGCAGCACACCAAGGATTCCAAACTAGTAGTTTTGAAGATGTTGGATTTGATGCTGACAGTAATCTAGAATTTAATTATATCTTTAATGTAATTCAAAATGATTTACTGATAAGTGATTATCGTTCAAGCTTTAAAGCTGCAATCAAACTAATGATTGATACTATCGCAACACAACATCAACAAACAGATTGGATGATGAAGACATCATTTGTTGATATCTATCATCGTGTTCGTGGTCTTGACCAGTTGCCAGTTTATCTGCCACAACCAGAATCAACTGTTACTAATTTCTTTGCAGAAGTTAAACCATATCATACTAAACTAAAGCAATATATTGCAACGTATGATAACAATAATGCTATTGATTATGCTTATGCATCTACTACTGATTTTGATTTGCAACCATATAAAAATAGCACTATTAGCAAATATCGCAGTCCACAACTTGGCAACAGTCTTGATACAACTGCACTCACTGAACAAGCTGTCTATCAACCTTGGATACAGAATCATACCTATAGTGTAGAACGTATTGACATGGTACATGGCGGCACAGGATATGATGGAACAACTACTGTCACTATCGTTGGCGATGGAACTGGTGCAGAAGCAACTGCTTACATTGTAAATGGAACAGTATATACTATAACAATTACTAATGCAGGTGTTGGCTATACATATGCAAACGTGCTCATTCATGGTGTTGGCACGGGAGCATCTGCTATTGCTATTATAGGTGGTGGTTTAGTTCGTAACTTTAACACATATATCAAATATGATCGTTATACATACTTTAATAATGTAAAAGATTGGGCGGCAAATACTGCGTATACAGTAAACACTGTAGTAGTTTATAATGCTCAACCATATCGTGTAACTACTGCTCACACTAGCGGAACCACATTTGATGCAACTAAGTTTGTCACACTTGTTGTAAAAGTTTGGTATCCACTTACCGAGTATTCAGTGAATGATATTGTAATCTATCAAAACATAAGCTATGTAGCAACTGTTACGTTTACCAGTTCCTTGACATTTGATACTACTAATTTAACTTCTTATAATGGTTTATGGCTTGATAATGCATGTGACCGTGTTTGGGCATATTATAGCCCATTAAGTGGCATGGCTGGTCGTGATCTTGCACAAGTAATGACAGGAATCAAATATGATGCTAATCAGGTTATTGGACCAGATTTTAATCAAATTCCTGGCTACGATGTAAACAACTATGATTACATTGCATATGATTACGAAACATTTAACGCAGAAAACGTTGCTGATACATATGGTCCACAAGCCGAAGACACTTATATTCAAAGTTTCTTCACTGATACTGGATTAGGTCTTCGTCCACAAGATATTAATATTGTTGGCGGTGCCTTCTATGATGTATACAGTAGCCATGCGCCAGAAGAGTTTGTGCCTGGTCAAGTTCTTGACACGTTAGATATTCGTGTTGTTACACAACCAATCACTAACGGCGGTCCAGATATTAAGATAATTGCTGTAAATTATACTGTTTCTCAAACATTTAGCTTTGACCCAAATAAAACAGGCGTTGAGTATCCAATCGGTGGAATTGAAAAATTCTATATCGTTGACTCAACAATTGGTCCACTGGCTGAAAATGTAAATTACACTGTAAATTATCAAGCAAAAACAATCACTATTAACTATGTTCCACAAAGTGGTGCTTATCTTTATATTATGATGATTGGTGCCAATGGTGTTAATCCGTTATATGACCAAGATTTTTATGCAGATGGTGTTCAAACTGACTTTGATATACCTGACTTTACAACATCAACTGTTGGACAAGCATATGTTAAAGTTAATGGAAGTGCTGTTACTAACTGGAGTTTGGTCAATAAGTTAGAAAACGGCAACACTGTTTTAGCTGTAAGATTTACTGTTGCTCCTGCAGCAAATTCATTTGTTCAAATTCACTTGTTCAATGTTGCTGTTGGAACTCGTGCTTATAGTGAATGGTATGAACAATCATTCTCTATTCCAGTTGCAAGTTACCCAACTGGTTACAACTTTAATCTTGCAAATCCAGAAATTTACAATGAACCAATTAGCAGTTATGCAATTGTTCGACTAAATGGCAGTGATCTGTTGCCACCACAACAAAGCTATTATATTGGAGATGGTGTTACAACTAGCTTTAGTATGACTAATACTTGGGTAGAAACAATTGCAAATATAACAGATGCTGAAACTATTGTTGTGGTCAATGGAAATGTTATGGTTAGAAATATTGATTATACCATTTATCACGATCCAACAAACATGGCAATGCCAGTTATAACGTTTGCGGTTGCGCCTCTTTCTGGAAGTAATATTGTTATAAGTGATAGTAGCCAGAGTGATTTTAAAATCTACAATGGAACACAACTTACAATTCGTCCTTCAGTTCAAATTGCTCCAAATAGCACACTTACTGTGCTTACACAAGGCAATCACAACTCAAATAATCAGTATACTAAATTGTTCAGTGGTAGCACAAGCAATATAAGTGTTATTGATAATGGCTTGGATAGTAATGGTTTTGATACAAGCGGTCTTGATAACGAATTAAGCAGCTTTATCGGTGCAGTTTATTATACATTGCCAAATTCTGTAACAAACATTAATGAAATTTATGTTACATTAAAGCAATATGGCACGACTGGTGGTCAAGTATTGTTACCATATCGTGATTTTATTCTTGCAACACCAACAACATTGTTAATCAGTAATACTATTAGCCTTAGTGCTAACAGCATTATCACTGTTAGAATATTTGGTCAGCCTGTTCGTGAATATCCTGTACAATTCCGTATATTCAAGGATATGCGTGATAATACTCGTTATTATGGCGTCCATCGTAATCAAACTGTGTTGGCTGCTAATGTATCACCTACTGATGACTGGATTTATGTAGAAGATGCAAGTGTTCTACAAAGTCCACAGTTGAATACAAATAATGCTGGTATCGTGTTTATTAACGGTGAACGTGTTGCATACGGTGTTATTGATTTAGCAAACAATCGTTTAGGTCAGTTGCGCCGTGGTGTAAGCGGAACAGGAACTCCTGCTCTACAACAATCAGGAACTCTTGTTAGCGATGGCAGTAGTTCATTAGAAATACCAGGCAGTAGAGAAACTTATACAATAACACCAGTTGCCACATATATATCTAATGGAACTAACAATGTTTATGTAGCTGCTAATACGGCTATTCGTAAAGGCACATTGTTTACTACATTAGGTCAAAGTTTACAAACAAGTAATACTAATTATGCGCAATTTATTAGGGCACAGTAATGAAAAAACCAGAGATAATTAAACCAATAAATACTAACAACAATGAAAACGGAAGTGAAAAGATGAGTCGTCCTAATGAAACAGGTGGAATTGTAGTAAGTGGTCATATTAAAATATTTGACCCTAATAGTGGAGAAGTTTTTGTAAACAAGCGCAATGCTATCCACTATGAAAATTTCTCACTTGCTCTTGCACAAAGCATTAGTAACAGTCAACAAGGTTGGATTAGTGAAATGGCATTTGGTAATGGTGGAACATCCGTAGACCCAACTGGTGTTATTACATATCTGCCAACAAATACAACTGGTAGCAACAGTTCACTATATAATCAAACTTATTATAAAGTAGTGGACAATTATAGTAACTACAATACTGACCCAACTCGCAACAATATTAGTATTCGTCATACTGCTGGCACGGTTTATAGTGATATCTTTGTTACTTGTACACTTGATTATGGTGAGCCAAGTGGACAACAGGCATTTGATAATAGCACAAATGTTAATGATACGTTTGTTTTTGACGAACTTGGATTGAAAGCTTGGAATGGAACTGTTGATACTGGTAACCTAATTACACATGTTATCTTCCATCCAATTCAAAAGAGTTTAAACCGTTTAATCCAAATTGATTATACAGTACGTGTACAAACCTTAACTAATCTAACATCACAGGCGTAACCGATGACATTTTATATTAACTATACCAACGGTGCAAATTTAACAGCTATAAGTGATGGTACAATTAATACCACGAGCACAAGCTTAACTCTTATCGGAAAAAATTTCCCAACATATGGTCAGTTGTTAAACCAAGACCTTGTTAGTATGTTGGAAAATTTTGCTAACGTAACTAGTCCAAATAATCCGCTTGTTGGACAACTATGGTATGATAGTGGAAATAATCTATTAAAGTTTTATCGTGGTGGTACATCAAGTAATTATTGGCAAACTATTCCAAACTTGTTGTATAATGCAACAACACCAACTAGCCCACAGCAGAGTGATTTTTGGTGGGATGCAACTAACCAACAGTTAAAATTCTATGACCAAATGAATTGGATTACAGTTGGTCCACAAACTACAAACGATGGTTTAAATCGAGTAAGTGGAACCAATAGTTTTATTGTGCAAATTGGTGGCAACAATGTATTCACTGTTGATGCTTATGGTCGTGTAAATTCAGCATATAATCCTGTTGTACAGGGAACTGGATTAGCAGGCAACGTGGCATTTACAGGAAGCGGTTTACTAACACCATCAACTATGGTTCCTAGTGCAGTTCCTATTAATATTGGTAGCTATTTTAATGCAAGCACTGGCGTCTTTACTTGCCCTGTGGCAGGTATATATCTAGTTACTGCAACTGCAACTAGTCTTGGATATGGCAGTTCTGCCCCAGATACAACACAATCACTTACATGGTGGAAGAATCAAAGTCCTGTGAATATTGCATCGGTTGTTAAAAATCCATCTAGCTTACTGAGCGATACATTTAATATTCAAATGGTTGCAACAGGTTATATTCAGTGTAATGCTGGTGATATTCTACAATGTGTCTTGGCAGCTAATGTTGGTGGGCAAATCGACTATAATAACGCAAGTCTGGGTATAAGATTAGTTGGATAACCAATAAATAATAGTGTTGGGAATCAGCTATGACTTATAGTGTTAAAAATAGTGCAGGTACAGTTACATATAATGTTGCAGACGGTGCAGCTAATACTAATGCTATAAGCTTAACTTTTATGGGTAAAGGTGAAACCAATTATGGCACCTACCTTAATGAAAACTTTCTCTGGCTTTTAGAAAATTTTAGTAATACTAGTTCAAATCCACCAGCATATCCTGTTCAAGGACAATTATGGTGGGATAGCACATATAAATTTTTAAATGTTTATGATGGCAGCAAATGGAATACAGTTTATGGCAATCTTGCTACGCTAACTGTTAATGGTGCAGTATCTTTTAGTTCTGTAAGTGCGGGAACACTTGGTAACATTGGTGCCAACATTGTTGGAACAATTAATACAAATGCACAACCTTATATCACAAGTGTTGGAACACTTACTGGATTAACAAGTGCTGGTTTATCAAGCAGTGCTACAATTACTGCTCCCGTGCTAGGTAATACTGGTGCAAACCTTATTGGAACAATCAATACAAATGCACAACCATATGTTACCAGTGTTGGAACATTAACTGGATTAACTAGTAGTGGAACTATATCTGCTCCAACTATTGGCAATACTGGCGCAAATCTAATCGGTATTATTAATACAAATGCACAGCCATATGTTACAAGCGTTGGTACATTATCTTCACTAACAGTAAGTGGAACCACTAATTTACAAGGCACAACTAATGGTGCCACTATTAATGCAACTAATCTATATGCTACAACTATTGGTAACGTTGCTGCTGCTATAAACGGCAATTTGATTACTGGTTCAGCAGTATATGCTGGCACACTTGGTAATACTGGTGCAAATTTACGTGGAACAATCGTAACAAATGCACAGCCATATATTACAAGTGTTGGAACATTAACTGGTCTATCAGTAAGCGGAGCAATTGTTCCAACAAGTAACGCAAGCATTAATCTTGGCGGAACTGGATCACAATATTTTAACAATATCTATGCTGTAAACTTCCTTGGCACTTCAACAACTGCACAATACGCCGACTTGGCCGAAAAATATCTAACGGATACAGAATATCCTGTTGGAACTGTGGTAATGGTTGGTGGCGATGCAGAAGTTACGCAACACGATGGTCGTGCTGTTCGTGCTATTGGAACAGTAAGTCAAAACCCAGCATACATGATGAACGATGGTCTTGAAGGCGGAACTTATATTGCACTTAAAGGACGAGTTCCTGTTCGTGTAATTGGTCCAGTGCAAAAAGGTCAATCACTGCGTGGTGCACCATGGGGCGTTGCTATTGCAGAAGAACAAAGTAGTTCATATACATTTGCTATTGCACTGGAAACAGTAGCGGACCCAATTCAAACTATAATTGAGGCAGTTATACTATGAGAGCATTATTACTTTCTTCACGTGTTAACGCTGGTTCAGTTACTTTTAATAGCAGCACTTCTTGGACTGCGCCATTTGGTGTAAGAAGAATAACAGTAAGTGGTTATGGTGCTAATGGTGGTAATGGCGGCGCTGGCGGTAATGGCGGTAACGGTGGACAAGGCGGAACAGGAAACGCAGGAAATGCTGGTACAAACGGCACGGGCGGTACTGCTGGCAACGGCGGTACTGGTGGCGGTGGCGGTAATCAAGGTAATGGTGGAACTTCTGGTGGTGTAGGTAGTGGTGGCAACGGCGGTACTGCAGGCAACGGCGCAAATGCTGGTAATGCAGGCACAAGTGGTGGCAATGAAGGTGGATTTGGATATCCTGGCAACGGCGGCACGGGTGGCGGCGGCAATGGCGGTAATGGTGGTCTTGCTGGCAATGACCAAACAAACGGATTTATGACATATCACAGTGGCGGCGGAGGCGGCGGCGGAGGCGGCGGCGGCGCTGGTAATAACGGAAATGCGGGCAATAGCGGAACCGCAGGCAATGCAGGCAATGCAGGCAATGCGGGTGGACCAGGCGGTGCAGGCGGTGACGGAAATGCAGGCAACGCTGGTAACGCTACACAGCTTGTTGGCGTAGCTACATTTGCTGGAACTAACGGCGGTAATGCTGGAACACATGGAAATGGCGGTGCAGCAGGCAATGCTGGTGGTGCTGGCAATGCTGGTGGTGCTGGCAATGCGGGAACTCCTGGCAATGCTGGTCAAGCAGGTGGAGGCGGTGGTGGCGGCGGCGCAGGCGGCGCTTATAATTCACTTGGTGGGGGACGCAGTGGCAATAACGGACAGCCAGGCAATGCTGGTAATACAAACGGCGCATCTTATGGCAATGGTGGCTCAGGTGGCAATAGTCCAGATGGGTCTATTGGAAATGCAGGATCACCAGGCAATGCTGGAACTAGTGGTGCTAGCGGTAATGCTGGTAGCAATGGTAGTGGCGCAACTAACGGCAATGCTGGTAATGCAGGTGGATTAGGTGGAAATGGAAATAATGGAAATAGTGGCGGAACTGCTGCTATAAACAATACAACATCAAACAACGGAACGGTTGCTCCATTTACTACATATACTGTCACTATTGGAACTAAAGGAACTAAAGGTACAGGCGGCAATGCTGGTGCTGCTGGCAATTATGGCACAGGTGCAGCAAATGGTAATGCTGGTAATGCAGGAAATGCTGGTGCTGACGGAACAGATGGTTCAAATGGACAACTTACTATCGCTTGGACAAACCAATAATTATAAGTAAAGAAAAAAGGAATATGTTATGAGTATTATAAAGATTAAAGATATTATTTTATGCACTGGTCTTTATGAAGACAACAATGAAAATCGTAAAACATACGATTATCTAACAGAACAAGGTATTGCTTTCCAACAT
>Ga0214192_1000623_pt1 | contig 21571 bp, 19 predicted proteins | sample TroBogEpilimnion_44_FD_153030 | JGI IMG/M metagenome (GOLD analysis project Ga0214192, IMG submission 153030) | Freshwater microbial communities from Trout Bog Lake, WI - 29JUL2008 epilimnion | ecosystem: Environmental > Aquatic > Freshwater > Lake > Epilimnion/Euphotic zone | place: Trout Bog... | reverse complement strand
TCGACCTCGTCCGCGATCTGCTGGTCGAGAATACGGATCGCTTCGCTCGTGGCCTGCCCGCCAATCGTTTCGCTGCCGGCCGCCGTGATGTCGTACGCCTGCTTCAGTTCCGCGCTGGTGGCGCCGAAGCCGAGCAGCAGGAACTGGTCGATCAGATTCCGCTTGTCGCCCACATCGTAAATCTGCACGGTTTTGATCTTCGGGTAGTAAACGCTCACCGTGGCGTCCACCAGCGCGATCGACTTCGGATCGGGCACGGTGAACTCAATCAGCATCTGCGTCTCATGCGCCTTCTGCCGCCGCAGCTTCATGGTGCCGGATTCGGTGGAATCGTCATTGATCACCGCCGTATGCACCACGCGCTGGATGTCCGCCGTCATACTTTTGAAGCCCGGCGCGGCTTTGTCCAGACGTAAAAAAACGTCATCCAGCGTCTGCGCGCCAAGCATCGGCGCCACCAGCAGCACACAGGCGAAAGTGCGGGAGATCCTCATGAATGGCGAGGCGTCGGGCTTACGGGCGGGCGAAGGCCATGTAGCCCTTGAGTTCCTGTTCGGTGTCGTAGATCGGCTCGATGCGCGTCAGCACCTGCGTTTTTCCGGTGCGGGCGGTCAGCATTTTGCCAAGCTGCGCGAGGCGCTGCGGCTCCGGCATCTCCGCCACCAGTTCGGGTTCGATCCAGAAGACCGCTTCGCCGTGGCTCGGCAACGACGTGATCTGGGCGGCCTGCGGGATCCGCGGCTGGTCGCGAAACCACCGCGCGGGCGTGAGAAATATGAACGCCAGGATGAGCGCAACGATGATGTCGTACTGCCAGCTGCCGCGATTGTAGTCCCACAGAATGCACCGCTTGAGAATCGCCAGCATAATCTTTCAGTCTACTCGAAGCCGAACGGCGTTCTTTCGCCCGCCCGTACGCTCGCCTCCAGCGTCCCGATGCCGTCGATTCGCGCCCGCACCCGGTCGCCCGCCTTGATCCGCGCGCCTTTCGGACAGCCGGTGGAAATCAGGTCGCCAGGACAGAGCGTCATATATTCGCTGTGAAAGGCCACCAGTTCGTCCGGCCGCGTCTTCATGTTGCGCACGAAGTCCTTCGAATACACTTCGCCGTTCAACTCCGTGACGACTTCCAGCGCGTCCACGTCCTCCACCTCATCGGCCGTTACAATCACCGGCCCGAAGCTGAAAAACGTGTCGATGCTCTTCGAGCGCGTCAGGTAGCGCGGATTGCGGCTCAGAATATCGAGCGCCGTCAGATCCATCGTCGTCGTGTACCCGTAGATCGCCTGGCGCGCCTTCCCGCGCGGCACGTAGCGGCACTTCCGCCCGATCACGACGCCGAGTTCGCCCTCCGCATCCACGTCGTTCGAAATCTCCGGCGGCGGCAGCACAATGTCTTCGCCCGGTTCGAACATGCAGGAGGCCGGCTTCATGAAGCTGCCCGGTTCTTCCGGCTGCCGCGCGTTGGTGTCGGCGGCCTTCGAAAGGTAATTCAGCCCGATGCACCAGATCTTCGGCGGCGCATCCCAGGGCAGACGCGGCGTCACTTCGGCCAGCGGAATGGCGGGTACGCCGTCCACGGGAATTGTCCGGATATCGGCCTGAACGATCGCAAGCAGGCTGTCGGGAAGCCGCAAGTTGTACTTCGCGTTGATCGCCGGAACGGAGGCAATTCCATCGCCGGTGAGCACTCCGGCGTGAACCGCGCCGGCGCCGCATGCGCCCTCGCCGCCGCCGGGTCCGCCGTGGCGGAAGGTCATCAGTCGCATCAGGTCTCAGGATACCCAACGCTCGTGCCCAAACCATGCCGCCGGACCAGCCCCGCCGCCTTCGCGATGGCCGTTCCGGCTATGCGAAACTACGTATTACGAGCGCAACAACCATGAACAAACCACTGGCTGCCGGCCCGGTCGAGCTTTTCCAGCACATCGATAACGAAACCATCGAGCAGGCGGCGCGTGCCGCGGGCGTCATCACGACGACCATCGACAGCGTCATCAACTGGGGCCGCAAGAATTCCATCTGGCCCATGGCGTTCGGCCTTGCCTGCTGCGCCATCGAGATGATGTCGATGAGCGCCTCGCGTTTCGACATCTCGCGCTTCGGAGCTGAAGTATTCCGCGGTTCGCCGCGCCAGAGCGATCTGATGATCATCGCCGGCCGCGTCTCCAACAAAATGGCGCCGGTCATCCGCCACCTGTATCAGCAGATGCCGGAACCGAAGTGGGTGATTTCGATGGGCGCGTGCGCGACCTCCACCGGCGTGTTCAACAACTATGCGCTGGTGCCGGTGAATCAGGTGATCCCGGTGGACGTCTTCGTGCCCGGCTGCCCGCCGCGGCCCGAACAGCTCATCCACGCGATCATGATGCTGCAGGAGAAGATCGGCAAGTCTTCCGGCGCGCTGGTCGAAGCTCTGAACATCGGCTAAGCTTGCGGCCGGCCGGTCGGCCCGCGCCGGCGCCCGTGCCGCCCGCTGTTTTCCTCCGGCGATTCCGCACGAATCCCCCGGCGCTTGCTGCGCCGTTTGCGATCCCGATCCTGATATATGCTGGTTAGGCTGAACGACCCGGCTGCGCTTGGTGCGGGCGGGCGGCTTCATCGACAAGGATCTACCGCATGAACAAACTACGAAATTACGCCTGGGCCGCCGGGTTTCTGCTCCTGGCGGGAAATGCCCTTGCGCAGCGCGATCCGCGCAGCTTCACTTTCCCCGGCTCGGCGAACCCGGCCGAGGTGACTCACCCCGAGCCCTCGCCCTACGGTTCCGGCACGCATCCCCGCGGCACCGACGATCCGCTTTTCATCGCGCAGGAACTGCTGGGCCGTCCCACCGCCACTTCCATCTCGATCGACGTGGCGCCGCGCAAGGCTCTGGAAATTTATTACGAATACGGCACCAAACCCGGCGTCTACACGGGCAAGACCGACCCGCGCGTTTTCACCGCCAATGAGCCGTTCCATTCCCTCATCGATAAGCTCAAGCCGGACACCCGGTATTACTACCGCATGCGCTATCGCGATCCGGACGCCAGGGTGTTCAGCAGCCGCGCCGAGCATTCGTTCCACACGCAGCGCGCGCCGGGCAAGTCGTTCACTTTCGATGTGGAATTCGATCCCCACATGATCGAAAACTCGAGCGAAGAAGCCTTCACCCTGAGCCTGAAGAAAATGGTGGCCGATAAGGCGGACTTCATGATCGACCTCGGCGACAACTTTTTCACCAATCTTTCCAGGCCTCCGACGCAGGCCACCGTCACCGACCGCGTACTGCTGCTGCGTTCGTACTACGACATCATGGCGCACTCGATTCCGCTGTTCCTCAGCATCGGCAATCACGAAGGCGAATCGGGCCACGGCACGGCGGCGAGCAAGCCCGATGGTCTGCCGGTGCTTGACACGCTGGCGCGCAAGAAGTACTTCCCGAATCCCGAGCCGAACAATTTCTATTCGGGCAGCAGCACCAGCGAGCCGCTGGTGGGCCTGCGCCAGGCCAACTACGCGTGGGAGTGGGGCGATGCGCTGTTCATTGTGCTCGATCCCTACTGGCACGTTCCCGTGGCCCCCGAACAGGGCGGCGACTGGAACCTGACGCTGGGCAAGGAACAGTACGACTGGCTGAAGAAGACGCTTGAAACCAGCAAGGCAACTTACAAGTTCGTCTTCTCGCACAACCTGATCGGCGGCCTCGACATGAAGGGCAACATGCGCGGCGGTATTGAAGTCGCGAAGTACCTGGAAAACGGCGGCTACAATCTGGACGGCACCTGGGGCTTCGATAAGGCGCGCCCGGGCTGGGCCATGCCGATTCACCAGTTGCTGGTTGCCAATAACGCCACCATTTACTTCCATGGCCACGATCACCTTTACGTGAAGCAGGAACTCGACGGGCTGATCTATCAGGAAGGGCCTCAGCCCAGCCGCATCGGGAAGTTCGATGCCACCAAGGCCGCGAAAGACTACAACTACCTGCACGGCACGCTGGTGGGCGGCAGCGGCTACATTCGCGTTCACGTTTCGCCGCAGGACGTGAAGGTGGAATACGTGCAGACGTATCTGCCGAGTGAGGTGGACGCCACCCACAAGGACGGCATGATTGCCGATTCCTACACGGTGAAGGCGCGGAAGTTCAACCCGGCGTCGAAGTAAGCGCGCCTAAGTGTTCGCAAGACAGAAGAGCCGGGGCGGAGGAATCCGTCCCGGCTCTTCTGCGTTTGCAACCGCAACGATCATCCTGAAAGCTTGCTGGCAGGCCGGCCCGGAGCGCGGCCCCGTGTCCTGCGCACGGCGTGGAAGAACTCCGGTCCGTGGACCGGGACTTCAGCCGTTTTCGCCGTCTGCGTGCGGTGAACCTTCGGGGAGCTTAACGCTGCCCGCTGACTCCGCCAGTTCCTTCCGCACCGCGTCCAGCACGCCGTTGATGAAGTGCACCGATTCCTCGCCCGCGAAGCGGCGCGCCAGTTCCAGCGCTTCATCGATCACCACCGCCGGCGGCGTTTCGGTCCGCATCAGTTCATACACCGCGATGCGCAGAACATTGCGATCCACCGACGGCATGCGCGGGATGCGCCAGTGCGCGGCGTGTTTTTCGATCAGCGTATCGACGGCCTCGATCTCCGCCGTTACGCCCTGCACAATCTGCGCGGCGAATTCGTCGCGCTGCGGACGCTTCAGCCCTTCTTCATCGAGCAGCAGTGATTCGTAGTAGCCGCGCGAAATTTCGTCGAGCGGCGTGCGCCGGAAGTCCCACTGGAACAGCAGTTGAAGCGCCTGCTGGCGTGCGCGGTGCCGGGCCATTAGTTTGCCGCCCGCAGTCTGCGCAGCAGATTCGCCATCTCGATCGCGGTCATTGCAGCCTCGAATCCTTTATTGCCGTCCCTGCCGCCCGCGCGGTCTTCGGCCTGCTCCACCGTGTTGGTGGTGAGAACTCCGAACGCCATCGGGACGCCGGTCTCCATGGAGGCCGCCGTGATGCCCCGCGCCGCCTCGCCCGCCACATAGTCGAAATGCGGCGTATCGCCGCGAATCACGGCGCCGAGGCAGATCACCGCATCGTACCGCTTAGTCAGCGCAATGGTCTTCACCGTGACCGGAAACTCAAACGCGCCGGGGATGTGGATCACGTCCACGGCGCCGTTTTCGGCACCGGCCTGCTGCAGCGCATCGAGCGCGCCGGCCAGCAGTTTCTCCGTCACGAACGCGTTGAAGCGGCTCACCACCACGGCAAAGCGCAGCCCCGCGGCGCTCAGGTTTGCATCGAAATCCGGTGCCGATTTGCTCATTTGCCGGTGAAAACTGCCTTCCGTTTTTCGAGAAACGCCGCCAGCCCTTCGCGCCGGTCATCCGACCCGGCCAGCGCGCCAAACGACATGGCTTCGAAGCGCATGCCTGTTTCGGGGCCGGCTTCGAACCCCACATCCACCGCCTGCATGGCAAACGCCACGCCCAGCGGACCGTTGGCAATAACCTTGCGCGCCCACGCCTTCGCCGCGTCGAGCAGTTCGGCCTGCGGCACCACCGAGTTGAGCAGGCCGATCCGGTACGCTTCGTTCGCGTCGATCGCTTCGCCCGAGAGAATCATTTCGAGCGCGCGGCCGCGGCCCACGAGGCGCGGCAGCCGCTGCGAGCCGCCGTAGCCCGGCATGATGCCGAGCTTCACTTCGGGCAGTCCCAGTTTCGCGTTGGGCGAGCCCATCCGGATGGTCGCCGCCATCGCCAGTTCCAGTCCGCCGCCGAGCGCAAAGCCGTTCACGGCCGCAACCGAGGGCTTCTTCATCGTTTCCAGCAGCCGGAATGTTTCCTGCCCGAGCCGCGAAACTTCCACCGTTTCGACGGCGTTGGGGCGCGCCAGTTCCTCGATGTCGGCGCCGGCCACGAATGCCTTTTCGCCCGCGCCGGTCAGGATGAGCACGCGGATGGCGCCATCGGCGGCAACCTGCCGGAACGCCTCGCCCAGTTCGCCGATCAGCGCCTGATTGAGAGCGTTCAGCTTTTCCGGACGGCGGATTGTAAGGACGGCAATACCTTCTGCATCAGCCTCTAACGAGAGGAATTGAAAAGACATATGGGATAATCGGGATTCAGCCTCATCGTAGCAGACCGACACTGGCCGCATGGTCCCTGAATTCATTCGCAATTTCTCTATCATCGCGCATATCGACCACGGTAAAAGCACGTTAGCCGACCGCCTTCTGGAAACCACGGGGGCGCTCTCGCAGCGCGAGATGATGGCGCAGGTGCTCGATTCCATGGACCTCGAGCGTGAGCGCGGCATCACCATCAAGGCTCATGCCGTCCGCCTCGATTACAAGGCCGAGGACGGCAACCTGTATCAGCTCAACCTGATCGATACGCCGGGCCACGTCGACTTTTCCTACGAAGTTTCGCGCAGCCTGCAGGCCTGCGAAGGCGCGCTGCTGGTGGTGGATGCCTCGCAGGGCGTGGAGGCGCAGACGCTGGCGAATACGTATCTGGCGCTGCATCACAACCTCGAAATCATTCCGGTCATCAACAAGATCGATCTGCCGGCGGCCGAACCGGAGCGCGTGCGCGAGCAGATTGAAGAGCTGATCGGCCTCGACGCGAGCGACGCTGTTCTTTGCAGCGCCAAGCAGGGCATCGGGATCCACGAGATGCTGGAGGCGATCGTGAAGCGCGTGCCGCCGCCGCGGGGCAATCCCGCCGCGCCGCTGCGCGCGCTGATCTTCGATTCCTGGTTCGATCCGTATCGCGGCGTGATCATCCTCGCGCGTATCGTGGACGGCAGGATTGCGCTGAACCAGAAGATCCGGCTGATGGCGGCGGGCCAGCAGTTCGATGTGGAAGGACTCGGGTATCAGTCGCCGAAGGCCATTCCGACGCAGGAACTGGTGGCGGGCGAAGTCGGCTACATTTACGCCAATATCAAGAACGTTGCGGATGCGAAGGTGGGCGACACCATCACGTCGGCCGGCGAACCGGCCGCCGAGCCGCTGCCGGGCTTCGAAGAGATCAAGCCGATGGTGTTCGCCGGGCTCTATCCGGTGGAATCGCACGAACACGGCATGCTGCGCGACGCGCTGGAAAAGCTGCGGCTGAACGACAGCGCGATGAGTTTCGAGCCGGAAAATTCCGTGGCGCTCGGCTTCGGCTTCCGCTGCGGCTTCCTGGGCCTGCTGCATCTGGAGATCGTGCAGGAGCGCCTCGAACGCGAGTTCGACATCGACCTGATCACCACGGCGCCGGGTGTTCGTTACAAGGTGACCAACACGAAGGGCGACGTGATTGAGATCGACAATCCAACGCGCTTCCCCGACCCGAGCGAGATTCAGAAGATCGAAGAGCCGATCATCGAAGCGGTTGTGATCACGCGCGAGGAGTACATCGGCGGCATTCTGGCGCTGCTCGAAGACAAGCGCGGCGTGCAGAAGAAGTTCGAATACATCGGCGGCGGGCGCGTGATGCTGACCTACGAAATGCCGCTCAACGAAATCGTACTCGATTTCTACGACCGGCTGAAGAGCGCCTCGCGCGGTTATGCGTCGCTCGATTACCGGCCCGCCGGTTTCCGGATCTCGCCGATGGTGCGGCTCGATGTGCTGATTGCAGGCGAGCCGGTGGATGCGCTCTCGATGATTGTGCATCGCGACTTTGCCTACGAGCGCGGCAAGATCCTGATCGAGCGGATGCGCAAGCTGATTCCCCGGCAGATGTTCGAAATCGCGCTGCAGGCGGCGATCGGCAGCAAGATCATTGCGCGTGAAACCATTTCGGCGCTGCGCAAAAACGTGATCGCCAAGTGCTACGGCGGCGACATTTCGCGCAAACGGAAGCTGCTCGAAAAGCAGAAGGAAGGCAAGAAGCGGATGAAGCGCGTGGGCCGCGTGGATATTCCGCAGGAAGCGTTCCTTGCCGTGCTGAAGGTCGGCGACTCCGGTCCCGACGATTAGGCCGCGGCGGCGGCCGCGCGGGCGGGCGATGTGCCCGCTGCAATTCACAAGAAACATCAGCTGGTTTCGCTGCCGCTCCGCGAGGGCAGCGCATGGGATGGGCGTGGTGTTGCATCGATACGGAGCCCGTTGCGCGCCGCGGCAAACCGCGATTCCGCAAGCGCCGGACAACGGCCGGATTCGCCGCCGGTCCGGTTCGGCAAGCGGCACTCCCCGGTCTTCGCCGGGACGCTCCGGGCGCGGCTTCCGCGTCTCAGCCCGCGCGTTAAACTGTGTGAATACCCGATGAAGCAAACCGTGATCCCCGAAGGTCTCACTTTTGACGACGTCCTGCTGGTGCCCGCGCGCAGCGAAGTCCTCCCGGCCGAGGCCGACACGCGAACCAGGCTCACGCGGCAGATCCCGCTGAACATTCCGATCGTCAGCGCGGCGATGGATACGGTGACCGAATCGCACCTGGCGATCGCGCTGGCGCAGCAGGGCGGCATTGGCTTCATCCACCGCAACATGCCGCTCGACAGGCAGGCCGAAGAGGTCGACCGGGTCAAGCGCAGTGAGAGCGGCATGATCGTCGATCCCGTTACGATCGCCCCGGAGAAGAAGATCTCGGACGCGCTCGAACTGATGAAGCGCTACCGGATTTCCGGCGTGCCGGTGACGAAAGAGGGCAAGCTGGTCGGTATCCTGACGAACCGCGACCTGCGATTCGAATCGCGGTCCGACCTTCCGATTGCCGATGTGATGACGAAGGAGAACCTCATCACGGTGCCGGTCGGCACGACGCTGGAATCGGCGGAGGAGATCCTGCATCGCCACCGGGTGGAAAAGCTGCTGGTGGTGGATGACCACTACATCCTCAAGGGCCTGATCACGGTTAAGGACATCCAGAAGAAGCTGAAGTATCCGAACGCGGCCAAAGACGAGCAGGGCCGGCTGCGCTGTGGCGCGGCTATCGGCGCGACGGGCGACTTCCTCGAACGCGCGCAGGAACTGGTGCGGCGCAAGGTGGACGTCATTGCCATCGATACGGCGCATGCTCACAGCTTCCGCGTGATTGCGGCGGTGAAGGCTGTGAAGAAGGCGATGCCGGATGTGCAGCTGATTGCGGGCAACATCGGCACTTACGAAGCGGCGATGGAGCTGATCGACCTCGGCGTGGACGGTATTAAGGTGGGCATCGGACCCGGTTCCATCTGCACGACGCGCATCGTATCGGGCGCGGGGATTCCGCAGCTGACGGCGGTGAGCGAATGCAGTCGCGCGGCGGGACCGGCGGGCGTGCCGCTGATCGCCGATGGCGGCATCAAGTACTCGGGCGACATCACCAAGGCGCTGGCGTCGGGCGCGGACTGCGTCATGATCGGCAGCCTGCTGGCCGGCACGGACGAGAGCCCGGGCGAGACGATCCTGTATCAGGGCCGCACGTTCAAGACGTATCGCGGGATGGGTTCGCTGGGGGCGATGGCGAGCGGCAACACGGACCGTTACGCGCTCGACCCGACGCAGAAGCTGGTGCCGGAAGGCATTGAGGGCCGCGTGGCGTCGAAGGGTCCGCTGGCGGACCTTGTGTACCAGCTGGTGGGCGGCGTCAAGGCGGGCATGGGCTATTGCGGCTGCCGGACGATTCCGCAGCTGCAGGCGGAAGCGACGTTTGTGCGGGTTTCGCCGGCCGGACTGCGCGAAAGCCACGTCCACGACGTGATCATTACCAAGGAAGCGCCGAATTACCGGGTGGAATAAGGGCGGCCGGATCGCTAAAACAACTTGTAGCGATTCTGTTTTCGGTGCTACAATCACCTTTACCCATATTCGCCTTTTATTCGCTGGCGGCTGAGATTGTGAGGACCGGATGGCCATGGACGAGAAAGAACGCGCTCGCGCACTCGAGCAAACCTTAGGACAGATTGAGAAGCAGTTCGGCAAGGGTTCGATCCTGCGGCTGGGGTCGAAGGACGCCATTGTGCCGGTGTCGGTTATTTCGACCGGGTCGATTGCGATCGACGCGGCGCTGGGCACGGGCGGATTTCCGCGCGGGCGAATCAGCGAGGTGTACGGGCCGGAATCGTCCGGTAAGACGACGCTGGCGCTGCAGGTGGTGGCAGAGGCGCAGCGGCGCGGCGGGATGGCGGCGTTCATCGACGTGGAGCACGCGCTCGATCCGGTGTATGCCCGGAAGCTGGGTGTAGACGTAGACAACCTCCTTGTTTCGCAGCCGGATTACGGCGAGCAGGCGCTGGAAATTACGGGCGCGCTGATTGCGTCGGGCTCGATCGACGTGCTGGTGGTGGACTCGGTGGCGGCGCTGGTACCCAAGGCGGAACTGGACGGCGAAATGGGCGATTCGCACATGGGTCTGCAGGCGCGGCTGATGTCGCAGGCGCTGCGGAAGCTGACCGGCATTGTTTCGAAATCGAAGACCTGCCTGATTTTCATCAACCAGATTCGCGACAAGATTGGCGTGATGTTCGGCAGCCCGGAGACAACGACGGGCGGGCGGGCGCTGAAGTTTTACTCGTCGGTGCGGATCGACATCCGGCGGATTGCGGCGATTAAGGATGGCGATGCGGTGGTCGGCAACCGGACGAAGATCAAGATTGCGAAGAACAAGCTGGCGTCGCCGTTCCGCGAGGCGGAGTTCGACATTATCTACGGCGAGGGCATATCGCGCGAGGGCGAGATGATCGATCTCGGGGTGCAGCATAACGTGATCGAGAAGAGCGGTTCCTGGCTCAGCTACAAGGGCGAGCGGATCGGGCAGGGCAGGGAAAACGCCCGCCAGTTCCTGAAGGACAATACCGATATTCGGGCCACGATCGACACGGAGCTGCGGAAGGCCGTGGGGCTGATTCGCCCGGAGCCGGTGATTGCGGCGGCGGCCGGATCGAACGGCAGCGGGGCGGTGCCGCCGGCAGGAGCGCCGTCGCGGGCGTTTGCCGAGGCTGGTCCGCGGAAGGTGCCGGCGCCGGCGAGATAAGCGGGCCGGGCAGTCGAATGATGGGAGGGGCGGCGCAGCGGGTGCCGCCCCTTTTGTTTTTGCGGACGGGCAAAACGAAAAAACGAAGCCACGGTGGCGCTGCGCGTCGGGATGAAAAAACGAACCCACGGCTGCGGTGGGGGGTGAGGCGAAAAAACGAACCCACGGTTGCGGTGCGCGTCGAGGCGAAAAAACGAACCCACGGTTGCGGTGCGCGTCGAGGCGAAAAAACGAAGCCACGGTTGCGGTGCGCGTCGAGGCGAAAAAACGAAGCCACGGTGGCGCTGCGCGTCGAGATGAAAAAACGAACCCACGGTTGCGCTCCGCGTCGAGATGAAAAAACGAACCCACGGTTGCGCTGCGCGTCGGGATGAAATAACGAACCCAAGGTTGTGCTGCGGGCTGAGGCGAAAAAACGAAGCCAGGGTGGCGCTCCGCGTCGAGATGAAAAAACGAACCCAAGGATGTGCTGCGGGGCGGGAAGAAAAAACGAAGCCAATTTTCCCTGGCCGGGGGATGTTTACCCTGGTTGGTGGGGTGGTCCACGGCGTGTGCTCCACGGTGTGTTTGGTGGTGCGTTTCGCGGGGTGGTTCGCAATGGCTTCCACGGAGGCTCTCCTTTCAAACCAGTGGTAGCATGGCGAAGCCGCGTGGAGACGCAGGTTGCGGGCTAAGTTGTTGAGAATGAGAGGCGAATAAAAGGCGCGGCGCGGAACCGGCGGTTAGTTCCGCGGTCCGGCGGTTTCGGTGCGGCCGGCGAGCGGCTGCACGGACCCGCTGCCGCAAACACCCACGCCGGTCCGGAGCAGCGCCTGCAGGAAGTTGTTCAGCATGGCGTAGAAGACCTGCTCGGTCATGGGCTGCTTGCCGGGAAGGCGGAAGGTGGCCGGCAGTTCCTTGGTGATGCGCATGCGCAGGCTGTTGCTCTGGTTGCGGCCCTGGCGGTCGCGCTTATTGGCGACGGCCATGGGCGTCTGCATGACTTCGCCGGTGCGGCCGTTGACGTAGAACTGGCAGCGGGAGAACCAGCCCAGATTGGCGGGATCGGCGGCATCGAACAGCAGCAGTGGCGAGCCGAGGTTCTCGACGGTGAGGTCGAGCACAATGCTGCGCGCCGATTCCTTCAGCTTCGCCGAGAAGCCGGCCTCCTGGGCGAGGGCGAGCACGGTGGAGGGGTCGATCTCCAGCAGGATGAGTTTGTGGTGGCCGGCCTGAAGTACCTGCATTGTGATCTCGGTTGTGAACTAAGTTGCGGTACCCGGGGCGCCGAGGCTGGTGGCGGCGGCGTCCACGTCCGGGAAAAAGCGGATGACCGAATCGACATGCGTGACCTTGAAGACTTCGAGGACCAGAGATCTGGCGCCGGCCACGGTCATCACGGCGCCGGATTTTTCCGCTTTGGCGAAACAATAGGTCACGATGCCGATGCCGTTGCTGTCGATGTAGTTGACGTGCGTGAGGTCGAGGATGAGCTTGCGCACGCCGTCGCTGAGGGCTTTGAGAACGAACGATTCAATTTGCGAACTTTCCTTCCCGAGCGTGATTCTGCCCTCGAGTTCGATGACGGTGATATCGGGAGAGATGGTCCGGGTTGAGATGGAGAGCGACATGCTGTTGAAAACGAGTCTGCAAATACAGGATACAAAACCGTCGGGCACCGGCAGGGCGGGAGCCGGTAAGCGGCCGCGGCGCGGCTAGCCGGGCTGGGCGGGGGAGGCGGGCGATTCGGCGTCCGGAACGACGTCGCCTTCGCCGGGGGCGAGGAACAGGTTTTCGTCGAGCGCGTGCTGGCGCGTGTACATTTCAAAATAGCGGCCGCGCTGCGCGAACAGTTCGGCGTGGGTGCCGCGTTCGGAGATGCGGCCGTCTTCAATCACGAGGATCTGGTCGGCGCGGCGGATGGTGGAGAGGCGGTGGGCGATGACGAAGGTGGTGCGGCCCTTCATGAGGTGGGAGAGGCCTTCCTGGATCATGGCCTCGGATTCGGAATCGAGGCTGGAGGTGGCTTCATCGAGGATGAGGATGCGCGGGTCGGCGAGGATGGCGCGGGCGATGGAGAGGCGCTGGCGCTGGCCGCCGGAGAGTTTGACGCCGCGCTCGCCGACGATGGTTTCGTAGCCGAGTTCGAGGCTTTCGGCGAATTCATCGACGCGGGCGATGCGGCAGGCATCGAGGAACTGTTCTTCGCTGGCGGCGGGCCGGGAGAAGAGAATGTTTTCGCGGATGGTGCCATCGAACAAAAACGTTTCCTGCAGGACGACGCCGAGCTGCATGCGGTAGGCGGCGAGCCGGATGCGGCTGAGGTCCTGATCATCCACGAGGATTCTTCCGCGGAGGGGTTTCTGGAAGGCGGCGATGAGACCGATGGTGGTGGATTTGCCGGAGCCGGAGGGGCCGACGAAGGCGGTGACGGTGCCGGGTTTGGCCTCGAAGGTGATGCCGTGGAGGACGACGCGGTCGGGATTGTAGGCGAATTCGACGTCTTCGAATTTGACGTCGCCGACGATGGGGCCGATGTCGTTGACGCGCTCGGGGTCTTCGTCTTCGGGCCGTTCGCGCATGACTTCGCGGGTGCGTTCGAGGCCGGCGAGCGCTTCGCTGATCTGGGTGCCGATGTTGACGATGCCGATGATGGGGGCAATGAGAAACGCGAGGAAGGCGGTGAAGGTGACGAACTGGCCGAGGGTGAGGGTGCCGGCTTCGATTTGCCGCGCCCCGAGGTACATGACGAGCGCGCCGACGATGCCCATGAGGACGGTGGCCGACAGGGCCATGACGGACATGGCGGTGAGGCTCTTCATCACGTTGTCGAGCAGGCGCTGGGTGCCGGCGGCGAAGACTTCGGCTTCGCGGTCTTCGGCGTGATAGCCCTTGATGACGCGCACGCCGCCGAGCGATTCGGTGAGCCGGCCGATGACCTCGGCGCCGATTTTGCCGCGCTCGCGGAAGATCGGGCGGACGGTTTTGAAGGCCTTCTGCAGAGCGAGGCCGAAGAGGAGGACGACGGCCAGCGAGACCATGGTCATGACGGCGCTGATGCGGAGAAGCAGGAACAGCGCCATGACGGCGGTCAGGAGGCCGCCGATGAATTCGACGAGGCCGGTGCCGACGAGGTTGCGGATGCCTTCGACGTCCGCCATGATGCGCGAGACCAGCTGGCCGGTTTTGTTGGCGTCGTAGTAGGAGACCGGCAGACGGCCGATGTGCTGCTGGACCTTGCGGCGCAGTTCGGCGATGAGCTTTTGACCTTCGATGGAGAGCAGCTGGGTGAGCGAAAACGATGTGACGCCCTGAATGGCGGTGGCCGCGACGACTGCAAGGGTGAGCGGCAGCAGCATGGAGGCGTGGTGCTTGCCGATGACGTCGTCAATCAGATAACGGGTGGAGGCGGGGAGGACGAGGCCGGAGACGCGGTTGATGACGATGAGGCCGAGGCCGAGACCGAGCAGGCCGCGGCGGGGTTTGACGAGCGCCCAGATGTCGGGCCATAAGGCGCGAAGACGCTCGGACGGTGGTTTTTTGGGGCCTGGTTTGGCGTCGCCGGCAGCACGAGGTCCGCGATGAATGCGGCCTTCGCCGCCGCCCATGGGTGCGTTGAGTCTCAAGCTTCTATTGTCGCGCGAGGGTTATCGGCTGCTGGTTTTCGCTTACTGGTCTTTGCCGCCGCCCAGCCAGTAACCGGGACGCGTCTTCGCCGTGTAGGCCGGGTTTTCGACGACGACGGAGATTTCGTGGAAGCCGGGTTCGGCGGAATTGTTCGGTTTGTAGCTGATCATGTACTGGCTGCGGATCTCCTGGCTGATGCGCTGCACGGCATCTTCGAGACCCTTCTGCTTCAGGAAAGAAAATTCGTTGCCGCCGGTGCCTTTGGCGAAGACCGAGGTTGGGTTCTCCACGAAAATGCGTTTTGCATTGGTGTAGATTTCCTTCAGCAGGGGCATGAACTGGGCCTGGTTTTGCGTTCCGTAGTTCTGCGCCACGGTGGTGGGGGTGTTGGGCACGCCCATGGTGGTGGGGCGCGCGGTGACGTCGATGGGATCGGGGCGCGACGGGACCGGCTGCTCGGTGAGGCGCACGGCGAACTGGGTGATGTCGACCGTATAAACGATGACGTTGGAAAGCTGGGCGTCGATGAGGGTTTCCCGCACGCGGGCTTCGCTGGCCTGATCGCGCGTTTCGCTGACCAGCAGGATGATTTTGCGATTGTTCGGCGAGCGTTTGCGGAGCATGTAGGTGGCGCGCTCGACGGTATCGATCATGCGGCTGCTCGAACTGCCGGCGTTGATCTTGTCGATCGCCACCTTGATTTTGTCCGAGTCATGGGTGAAATCCTGCATGATGCGGATGCGGTGGTCGAAGGCGACGACGGCGGCCTCGCCCTGCGCGCCGACGACGAGTTGGAGGAGCGAGCCGAGGTGCCTGATCTGCGGCAGGATCTTATCGACGCGGGCCGAGGCTTCGATGGCCACGACGACCGAGACCGGTTCGTAGGCGATATCGACCTGGATGTTCTGTTCCTTGTTGTTATCGAAAAGGCGGAACTGGGCGGGTTTGAGACCATCGACGATATTGCCGGCGCGGTCGGTCACGAGCACGGGCGCGACCACGTTGCTGGTGGTGGTGCGGATGATCGGCTCGCCGATTTCGGGCGCTTCGGTCACCTGCGCGAACAGTGTGCTGCCGAGCAGCAGGGCACCGAGAAGTTTTGCGGTTGAAGCCGGATTCTTCGTCATAAGACCTCAATCCTCCGTCGCGCTTTTGGCGGGGGCGGCGTGTTCGGTACGCCCCTGCAAAAGGTCGAGCACGTGCGGGACCAAATCCAAAATAGCATTCAGCGAATCCAGCGCGCCGCGCGGCGAGCCGGGCAGATTCACGATCAGGACCGTGCCGCGGGAGCCGGCGAGAGAGCGCGAGAGCGGGGCGAAGCGCGTTTTTTCGAGGCCGCGGGCGCGCATGAGTTCGCCGAAGCCGGGGATTTCGCGTTCGATCACGTCGCGGGCCGCCTCTGGTGTGACGTCGCGGGGGGCGACGCCGGTTCCACCGGTGGTGGCGATGAGGTCGACGGTGCCGCCATCGGCGAGTTCGCGCAGGGTGGCGGCGATGAGCGGTCTTTCATCGGGCACGACACGGACGGGCTGGACGTGGAAGCCGGCTTCGGCGAGGCGGGCGGAGAGAGCGGCGCCGGAGGCATCGGTGCGGGTGCCGTGGTGAACGCCGTCGCTGATGGTGAGGACGGCGGCGCGCGGCGTTGCCTTGTGTCCCGGCGTTGTCTTGTGTCCCTGCATTGTCAGGCGTTTCCGCGCCGGAAATCGCCGCTCTTGCCGCCGGTTTTTTCGAGCAGGTAGATGTCCTGGATTTCGATGGCCTTGTCGAGCGCCTTGGTCATATCGTAGACGGTGAGCGCGGCCACGGCGGCGGCGGTGAGGGCTTCCATCTCGACGCCGGTCTGGGCGGTGGTGGAGGCGGTGGAGACGATGCGGACGCCCTCGGGTTCGACGACGATATCGATATCGGCGTGGGAGAGGGGCAGGGAATGGCAGAGCGGAATGAGTTCGGCGGTTTTCTTGGCGGCGAGGACGCCGGCGACGCGGGCGACGCCGAGTGGGTCGCCCTTGGGGTTGTGGGGCAGGGCGGCGAGGACTTCGGCGCTCATTTTGACGAAGGCGTGGGCGCGGGCGGTGCGGCGGGTTTCGCCTTTGGCGGTGACGTCCACCATGCGGGGTTCGCCGGCGGCGTCGAAGTGGGAGAGTTTGCTCATTTCATCAGGACCGGAATCAGGTCGCCCGCCGGATAGTCGGGCTTGTGGGCGTCGGCAACAAGGAACGCATTGGCGCGGCAGATGGCGGGCACATCGCCCGACCCTTGCCAGTCTACAGGGGAGACTTCGGCGCACTGGATGTCGTCGCAGCGGACGATGGCGGGCAGGAAGCGGGTGAGGCCGGGTTTGTGGCGGAAGGGGCGGGTGAGGCGGGCGAGGGTGAGAGGCAGGGGCGATTCACTGTTGCCGGCGAGAAGTTCGATGGCGGCGCGGGCGAAGATTTCGAAGGTGACCATCGTGGAGGCCGGGTTGCCGGGGAGGCCGAAGAAGAATTTTTCCTGGACGCGGCCGAAGACGGCGGGGGCGCCGGGCTGGATCAGCACGCGGTCGAAGAAGAAAGTTGCGCCGAGGTCGGCCATGGCGAGTTCCACGAAGTCGTACTTGCCGGCGGAGACTCCGCCGGAGAGCAGGAGCAAGTCGCATTCGAGGCCGGTGCGGATGAGACGCGCGGTTTCGTCGCGGTCGTCGCGAGCGACGGGCAGGATGACCGGGATGCCGCCGGCGCGCGCGACCTGCGCGGCGAGGGCGTAGCTGTTGGAGTTGCGGATCTGGTGAGTGGCGGGAGTGACGTTGAGGGGGACGATCTCATCGCCGGTCGCGAGAATTGCCACGCGGGGACGGGCGTAAACGGGGACGTGCGAGCAGCCGACGGTGGCGAGCCACGCGATTCCGGTGTAATCGAGGCGCATGCCGCGGCGCAGGACGGGGTCACCGGCGCGCGCTTCCGAGCCCGCCGGAGCGATGTTGACGCCGGCGGCCGAGGGGCGGTCTGTGAGCACGAAGCCTTCGGCATCGCGCGAGGTGTGTTCCACCATGACGACGCAGTCGGCACCCTCGGGTACGGGTGCGCCGGTCATGATTTCGACGGCTTCTCCGGGGCCAACGGTGGCGGCAAAAGATGCACCGGCGCGAACTTCGCCGATGACGCGGCAGCGGCCGGGAAGGTCGGCGGCGCGCAGTGCGAAGCCGTCGCGCATGGAGCGGTGGAAGGGAGGATACGGGCGGTCCGCCGCAATGTCTTCGGCGAGGATGCGGCCGGGTGCCGCTTCGATGGAGACCTGCTCGACGGGCGGAAGGCCGCGATGGGCGGCGACTTCACGCAGCACGGCGGCACGCGCGTCGAGGAAAGAGAGGGCCGGCACGATTTCAGTGTAGCGGGAGTGGCGCCTGGCTAACCGGTCCGGCTATTTGGTCTGCAGGTTCACGCCGGCGGGGCTGGTTTGTCCGGCGACCTGAATCTGAATCCGGTGGCTGCCGGGCAGCGTGCCGGGCGGGACGGTGAAGTTCACCTGGAGGACGCCGTTGATGAGCGCCGGAGCGCCGCCGGCATAGAGAGTGCTCACGGGCTGGCCGTCGAGCAGGAGTGTGACCGGGTTGGTGGGGACGGGCAGGGTGGAGCCGACGATCGCGCCGTCGGCGGCGGCGGTGGCGGGCGTTGCGGTGCCGTAACCTTCGCCGTAGAGAGTGAGGACGTCGCCGGGCTTTGCGGGACTGGCGGTGCTGACGATGGAGCCGTTCTGCTGGATGATGGCCGCATCGCCCGAGCCCGACGCATTGAGGGTGAACAGCGCCGGATTCGCCGTGGCGACGGGGAACTGCATCCCGGCGGTCTGCACGTTCTGGTATTCGACGACCACCTGCACGGTTTTCAGGCCGGCGATGGACTGCGGCGCGACGACGCTGAGCTGACCCGAAGAGGTGTAGATGAGCGGTGCGGGGAAGCCGTTGAACAGGACGCGGGTGCCGCCGAGAGAGGTCTGCGTGACGCCGGTGGCATCGAGCGCCAGAGTGGTGAGCGTGGCGGGGCCGATGGCCGCGCCGAAGACGGTGAGCAGTTCGCCGGGCGCGATGCCGCTGGTGAGCGAAGAGGCGAAGCTGGCGGCATCCGTGATGCCGGTGGGCTTGACGAAAGGAAGCTGCACGATGGAGGTGACGAGAACGAAATTATCCGTGGTGACGGCAGCGCCGTGGGCGTAGTTCTGCAGCGGGACCTGGCTGAAGGGCAGCGAGGCGTAGACGGAGGTGAGATCGGCGGTGGGGAGCGCGGCGATTTTGTCCATCACGGCGAGGCCGGTGGCGTTGGCGACTCTGCCGAAGACGGTGAAGCCGCCGCTGTTGGAGGCGGGATCGAGCGTGGGGCCGTTGTTGATCAGGTTGAAGAACCACTGGTCGGTGGCGCTGTTGGGCGAACTGGTCATGGCCATGGCGAGGGTGCCGCGCTGGTTGGTGACGTTGACTTCGTTGTTGATGGGCGCGTTGGTCGGGGTGGTGACGGGGGAGCCGTTCTGGAGCTGATAGCCGCCGCCCTGAATGACGAAGTTCGGCACGGAGCGGTGAATCATGGTGTTGACGTAAGCGCCGGCCTTTACGTAGTTCAGAAAGTTGGCCACCGTATTGGGCGCCGCTTCGGGGGTGAGGATGACGTCGATCACGCCTTCGGTGGTGTTGAAGCGGACGGTTGGATCCACGGTGCTGGTCTGGGCGCAGGCGGCGCCGGCCAGGACGAAAGCGGCGAAAACCGCGGTGAACGAAATGTTTTTCATGGGCTGCACAATCAAAGTAGTAACCGTATTCGCTGAAGACGGGTCGGCGCCGCGGCGCGTTCCAACACCGCGGCGGCCGTAAATCCGGCTAGTAAGCCTTGGCGATGAGCGCCCGCTGCGGCACGGTTTCGCCGGTCACGATGCACTTGCCGGGGCCGTCGCACTCATCGACGAGAGGCATATTGCGGATGGTGGCCTTGAACTGTTTGATGCGGGCGTCGCATTCCGGATCGTCCTTGATGTGCGCCATGACGAACTTCCCGCCGCCCTTTTCGGCGCTGGCGTCCTTGAGAATTTCTTCCACTTCGCCGATCGAGGCGGCCCACACGGTGTTGGCCTTGAGCCGTTCCCGCGCCGATGCGAACAGATTCGTCTGGATGGCTTCGAGCGTGGCGTCCACGGTGGCGGCGATGCCGTCCTGCGATACCGGTTCCTTGGCTCCCGTGTCGCGGCGTTTGACGACGATCTTGCCCGAGGCGAGATCGCGCGGCCCCAGTTCGAGCACGACGGGCACGCCGCGGCGCTCCCAGTGGAAGAACTTCGCGCCCGGCGAATGGCCTTCGCGCTCGTCGACCTTCGAGCCGGTTTCCTTCGCGATGCGGTGGGCCGCTTCGAGAACGGCGGCGCGCTCTTCCTCCTTGCGGTAGATGGGCACGAGGACGCTCTTCAAGGGCGCCAGTTTGGGCGGCAGCACGAGGCCCTTGTCATCGGAGTGCGTCATGATGAGGCCGCCGATGAGGCGGGTGCTGACGCCCCAGCTGGTTTGCCAGACGTAATCGAGCTGACCTTCTTTGTTCTGGAACTTAACGTCGAAGGCTTTGCCGAAGTTCTGGCCGAGGTCGTGGCTGGTGCCGGCCTGGAGCGCGAGGCCGTTCTGCATCATGGCTTCGATGGAGTAAGTCTTCACGGCGCCGGCGAATTTTTCGGCGCGCGTTTTCCGGCCGCGGATTACCGGCATGGCCATGATGTTTTCGGCCACGTCGGCGTAAACGTCCAGCATGCGCAGCACCTCTTCCATGGCCTCTTCATGGGTGGAGTGGGCGGTGTGGCCTTCCTGCCAGAGGAATTCGGTGGTGCGCAGGAACATGCGGGTGCGGAGTTCCCAGCGGATGACGTTGGCCCACTGGTTCATGAGCATGGGCAGATCGCGCCAGCTCTGAATCCACTTTGCGAAGAAGTGCCCGATGATGGTTTCCGACGTGGGGCGGATGACGTACGGCTCTTCCAGTTCCTTGCCGCCGGCGACGGTAACGACGGCCAGTTCGGGAGAAAAGCCTTCGACGTGCTCGGCTTCCTTCTGCAGGAAGCTTTGCGGGATCAGCAGGGGGAAGTAGGCGTTCTGGTGACCGGTGGCTTTGAAGCGGCCGTCGAGTTCGCGCTGCAGACCTTCCCAGACCGCGTATCCATTGGGCTTGATCACCATGCAGCCCTTGACGATCTCGGCCGGCTCGGCCATGTCTCCCTGGAGGACAACGTCCTGATACCACTGTGCAAAGTCAGCGCCGCGAGGCGTAATCGGTGATTCGGCCATGAGCTACTATTCTGTCAAACGCTGCCCGGCGCCGTCTGCTTCTGCGAAATTTCGACGGCGCGGCGGAGGCCGATCAGCGGCAGTTCCGGCACAAAAGCGTCGAACAGCTTTTCGCCCTGGAAGAGGCTGCCGAAGCCGCCGGTGCCGATGAGCAGGGGCTTGTCCTTGCCGAAGTGTTCCTTCGTAACGGCGGCGGCAAGGGCGCGCACCGTTGCCAGGGTGCCGTGGTAGAGGCCGGACTGGATGCTTTCGACGGTGGAGCGCCCGAGGATTTCGTCCGGCCGCACGATTTCGACCGCAGGGAGGCGCGCGGTTTTCGATTCGAGCACGGACATGGAGGTGCCGATGCCGCAGGTGATGATGCCGCCGAGGTAGTCCTTGTCTTTGGTGACGGCGCAGAGGGTTGTGGCGGTGCCGAAGTCGACGATCAGCAGATTGCGGGCCGGGAAGCTGTGGAGCGCGCCGACGGCGTTGGCGATTTTGTCCGCACCGACTTCGAGCGGATTGCGATAGCGAATCCGGAGTCCCGTTTTCACGCCCGGCTGCAGCACGAACGGCTCGAAGCGGAAATACTTACGGAAGCAGTTGCGCAGGGAGTGGACGGCATCGGGCACCACCGAGCAGATGGCGGCCATCGAGATGCTCTCGGGCTCGAGGCCGTTTTCACGCAGGGTGGTGCGGAAAAAGATGCCGAATTCGTCGGATGAGGCGCGGATGCTGCTTGTCCGCCGGAAGGTCGTCTTCAGTTCGTCGCCGTCATAGACGCCGCCGAAAGAT
>Ga0214192_1000617_pt1 | contig 21667 bp, 48 predicted proteins | sample TroBogEpilimnion_44_FD_153030 | JGI IMG/M metagenome (GOLD analysis project Ga0214192, IMG submission 153030) | Freshwater microbial communities from Trout Bog Lake, WI - 29JUL2008 epilimnion | ecosystem: Environmental > Aquatic > Freshwater > Lake > Epilimnion/Euphotic zone | place: Trout Bog... | reverse complement strand
TATATGGAATTTTAATAGTTATCATATTATAGTATATATTAAAAAATCCAAATCCCCCATGTTATTTATTTTATATAAATTATAATAATTATTTAAATTATATATATGCAAATTAATTAGTTAACATATGATGGTCCTTTTCTAGATCCTTCTTCCTCTCCTTCTTGGATTAAATCATATGAACTATAATATAGATGATTATTATTTAAAATTGGGTTAAATTTCCATTTTTTATAAAATTCTTTATAAGCATCTTTTAATTTAGATTCAGCAAATAATTTAATTAATTCATCATTTAGATCCATAACTTATTTCAATGTGGTATATTTATGATTATATTTTCACCCTTTTGAACATGTTCTCTTTCATTCAAAATTCGTTTAATTTCAATATTACCTATTCCTTTATTTACTACTAAACTTCTTTTGTACATTTTTAAGAGTTTTTCAGTTGATAATTTATTCAATTTTTCATCTAGAGGCATTTTAGATAAATCCCTTACCTTTCTAGTTTTTAATTTAATACCTTCAACATATCTATATTCAGTATTACCTACTTTGACAGTCCATAAACATAAATTTGTTTTAGATTTATGCTTAAATGTTATTATCCCATGATATCCATTATAATAAACATGTTCACCTACTTTAAATGAATTTGAATATTCAATCTTAGCATCATTTAGTTCATCACCATTTTTGGTTTTTTGCATTCTAAGCCTTTCTAAGGTCTTTCTTTGCTCATCTGAATAAATAACACTTTCTACATCAAATATATCATCTAAACATTCTTGTTTATCATTTAAAATTAAATCTATACGAGAATCTCTAAGTTCTACTTTAAAATCAAAGAATGCATATCTAATAGAGAATATAGGGGTATTATTACGATAACCCAAATCTATATAGATTACTTTATGATTAAGTTCGTCAATCTTCTCTATTGATATTAGTTTATAGAAACTTATACCAATACTAGATTTAATTCGTTTTAATATTTCATCACTATATGTTTCCATATTTTTTATTTATTTTTACAAATATAAGAAAATTATTTGATTATACAAGCTTTTATATAAAAATAAGTTAATATATAAAATGAATTTTATTAAGACATTTGAAAATTTTAACAAATTATATGAAGGATCTTTTATAAACAATTATAAAAACTGGTATATCACATATAGTGATAGACCAGGTCATTATATAACAGATAGATTAGTTGATAGAAGTATAAGTAAAATACATGATCCAGTTATAATTATAAATGGACTAGTTAAGAAAATGATAGACTATCTAGAAAATGATAATATAAGTAATATAGATAAATATTTTGTTAAATTCAAGAAGAGAGGTTTTCATGTTATTTTTGATTTTGATGGGAATAATAAATTATTAAACTTGAATACTATATTAAATTTAGATATGACTTATAATTGTAAAAAAATTTATATTAAATAATGAAAGTAAATGAATTCTTAAATGTAGATGGGTATGAAGATAAAACAGAAATTAAGACAGATCTTTTAAAATAGTTATCAGGAGTTTTTGATAGTTACGAAGGTGACTATTATTTCCCTTGGGATAATATAGATAATTGGATAAAAATATATGATGAAGTAAGTAATTCTGAATATATTAAAAATGTTGTTAAAAAAATACAAGAAGAACTTATTCAAAATGGTGGTGATGTTAAATCATTATTTGAAAAGGAATTCAATGTCAAATTTTAATTATTTGATCACTATTTATTTTCTTTTAATTCAAATCCGATCACACCTGGGTCATAACCCATACTTTTATAGTGTAGGTATAGATCATGAGTTATCCAACCATGATCAATTGTTTCTACCCATTCACCACCTATAATTCTTCTTATTAACTTAATTCTATGCCAGAAGTTCTTATACATTATGCTTTTTCTCTTAGATCCAGAATAACGTTTACAATGAAAATACAACCCATCACAACGTTCAATTCTATAAAGAATATTATAGATATCAATGATGAGAAGATAGTTAATGTATAAGGCTTTAAAAAGCCTTTGTTTCGATCCATATCTTTAATATCTTCTGCGTCTGGATTGTTTCTTGATATGATAATCGCATTCATTATGGAAATGCCGATGTATAGTATTATAAGGAATGTTGTCATTATATTTTTATTTTTAGATTATTATTATATTTTTATTTTTAGATTATTATTTTACTTTTCATATTTCACCATCTCCTTTTATAAGGACCATTACTAAACATAATATACCACTAGTTATTAATATACCTACTAATGCTGGTCCAAATATATCATCACGTAGATTTATACCATATGCACTTAATACTAGGTTCCATACTGCATATAACAAGGTTACTACACCTACTGATGCGAATTGAATTACATACCACTTTTTCATATTTTATAATTATCAATAACTTTTGTTGCCATAAATACATAGGCAAGTTCATCTTGTACTATATAACCTTCAATCTCAACATCAATATCTTGTGGTTCTTCATCTTCATCAAATGATATACCATATGTGGTATAAGTACATTTGGTTAATCCGGTTGTTTTATCTAGTATTTCAACAGAATGTACTTCGCCACCATCTTGATCATATATTTCATTAGAGTTTTTATTTTCTAAGTATTCCATATATGATAACCAAATATCTTCTGGATATTCATTGAAATCTGGGATTAAAAATAATGGATGTCCTTGATAGAAGAATGTATCAAATTGTTCTTCTTCGGTTTTAATAACTTTTCCAGTTATTGTTGGTTGGTAATTGTATGTATTCATAGTTTTTATTTTTAGCAAAGGTAATAATTTTGATTATTCATTTCTTTTTATTTTGTTGAAACCAATCATAACAGGATTTTTTCCCTAGGTATAATTCTCTTTTATTTAACAACTCCAATACTTCTTCTTCTGAGTAGGTATTTTTACTTTGTTTGATTTTATATTTATCAACAATATTATAAATAGTTTTACCTAATTCAGAAATAGAATCCTCAAATGTTTCAGGTTCTATTGAATTATCACTATGCTCAACAATATTACATTTTATCATATCATTAGAAAAATAATCACTAACCTTTTCTTCTTCACCATATGGTTTAAAGTAAAGTTGATTATCTTCTTTTTTATAGATTTGATATATACCTTCTTTTTGAACATCTACATAATCCCCTTCTTTTAGAAGTTGGTTGTTTTTATCATAGCATTTAACTTCTGGTATTTTTATTACATAATCAAAGTATGTTTCATCTAGTGAATCAAAACCAATACTTCTTTTAAGTTTATCAACCTCTACATACTCAAAAGTTTGATTATTACATAGCCATTCTAAAAAATAATTTGGTACTTCTTGTATACTATTCTCAATTAAATTTGGATAAGTAGTTAATATTACTTTGACAGCTTGTTCTCTAAAAACTCTATTACCATAATGATCTTCTGAAAACATTCCGTTTATTGTTTTTTCATCAGCTTCAAAACATTTCTGAATACAACCTTCAGTATATCCTAATACATAAAACCAATCACCCACATTGATCTTTTCAGATAATGTTATATATAGATGCTGTGTCAACCATCTTGGTGGATCATAGCCAAGCATACAACCACCATCATTAGCATTTACTAATTTACCATCTTTTAAACATATCCAAGATTCTTGTTCTGTTGGAATAAGGAATATATTTCTCATGTTAATTTTTACGTATTAAAATTAAACAACCATTATCATCAAGTTTTTGTCTTTCTCTTGTTTCTGCATACCCACAAGTATCTGCATGGGCACAGTGCAACATTCCTGCTTTTATACAACCTTCACAATAACCATATTTTTCTATTTCAATCTCAACCTCAATTTCTGTTGGTTCTTGTAGTGATTTGATAATTTCATTATTTGCTATAGTAGAATAACAATATTCACCATCATTATCTACACCCATTGAATTTTTAGCAATTTCTATTGCTTTCTTAACATCCTCAACAGTAAACAACTTATCTTTATTAAGTTTCATTGCTTTGTTAAAACCATTTTTGAAGTCTACCTGAGAATTACAATATTCATCTGTTGTATATACAAAATCATCAGATTGATGGTTGTCAACATATTCTTTAGCCAACTTCTCAACATTAACAACACCAAAGATATTGTCACAGTTTTCTTTGGATAGTTTTTGTATAGAACCATCTTCTTTAAGAAGAATTGGGTCAGTTGATGCAATTGTTACCTTGTGATTATCAACTAGGTAATATTCATTATCTTCAAATTCTAGAAACATATTAATCGTTTAAATGTAATGTAAACTTCTTAGTTATTTCATCAGCCACTAAATTAAGCCATTCTTTTGCACTATCTAATGTATCTAATTTCTTAGTGAGAGTAATCCATTTCCAAGTGCAATTAGGATTACCATCTTCGTTGATGTCTGTTTTTTCAACCATTAATCTTATACTAAAAGGAAATTCATTAAAAATTTCACCAACCTCTTTACCTTTTAATTTTATGATAATATGATCTTTATCAAAAGGACTAGATGATTTTTCTTTTTTGAATGTGAATTTAGTAGATGCCATATTTTTAATTTTTATATATAAACAAATATACTAATTTTATTTTAATATCCTAATAGTTTCTTTAATTTCTTTATAATCTTTAAAATAATGTTTTCATAATATATAATTTTCACCATTTTTAAGATATATCTATATGTACTGCTTGTTTTTTTATTTCATCCACAAATGCTTTTAGTTCCTCTTCTGTATTAAAATGCTTTTTATGGCTACTACCATCATTAAGTGAGATAATACAATGTGCTTTTTCATATAATGAACCATCTTTGAAGTAACTATCATTTTTCTCCTCATTGTTGAATTCATCAACCGTTCCAATATATATTTTACCAGAAAATCCATTATAAACTACAGCTTCTGGTATAATTTCATATATAGGTATGAACCAATTCTTTTTTCCTATTTTATGTTTATAATTTTTTTCAACATGAAATCTATTAGAATACATAGCACTTGGATGTAGACTTATACTACAAATGTTTTGATTAAAAATTATCATATTTTTATTTAATTAGTTAATAATTCTGGATTATCGTAAATATTACCAACAACTTCCATTAATTTAAAATCATCAGAGTTTCCTTCTGTGAATTTTGGTATAGGTACTGCAACAAAGGAATTGCCAACATACTCAATAATACCATCACAAAAGGATCCATTATACATACATCCTCTTACAATATCATCTTCATATATTTCTTTACCATTAATATCATACATTCCTGTAAATTGACCTAATGTATCTGTTAAGATCTCAGCTTCAAATTCATCATTAATGATGGTTACTATTTCGTCATCAGTTGAGCCATAATAATTTCCATAAACAAATTTTTCTTTAAAAAAATTTTCTTGATATTCCTTTGGAACTTTACCACGGAATTTAATTATTCTTTCATTTTTCATGATTTAATTATTTATCTAAATTAGACTTATTGCGATGTAGTATTATTAATGATATTAATAAAAGTATAATTGTCAATGATATTATTATAAAAAAAACTTCCATATCTTATATATATTATATTCCTAATTCATTTAGTTTTATATCCCTTAGTAAAGATTTAATTTTTTCTTTATTTACTCTCAATGAATCACCCGGTACCATTCGTAATTCATTTGATGGTATAATATAAGTTAATTCACCAGTATAATTAAACCAAAAGTAATCAGCATTAGGTTCTATTTTAATTATATCTAATATTTGTTCTAATACATCTTCTTCATGTTCAGAAATTTTATTTGAAATAATATCATTAAAATAATTCTTCTTAAAATAAATACTATCCTTTATATTTTTAATAATTTTTGAATCACTATTCCATAACCATTCTCTAAATATTTCGGAATTTCTATCATATCCACTGATACAATTTTTAAGTTGTTTGGTATAATTCATATTATTTAATACCTAATAACATTAATTGATATTCTCTTTCTAATTGTTTAGAAGTTGGTAAATTTAAATTTAATTTAGTATTTACATATGAAAAGGATGATGATTATATAGATGTTGAAGCTAGTGGATTTTTATATGAATTGCCATTATTATGTCTTAAAAAAGATCCTGATAAAGGTGATAAAATTGATACTATACTAAAAGAATGGTTCAAAAGAACTTATAATTTAGATGTTAGAAACATTTATTTTGAAGAAAAAATATAATTAATATTTATCTATTCATTGTTTTAATTTTTAAATTAAAAGCAAATATACAAATTAATTTTATTAAATAATATTTTATGAATAAATATTTTCACTATTTATATCCCAATTACCATTATTATCTATTGATTTTATCTGGTTTGGTTTAAAAACTACAATCTCTTGACCATGTAAGATTCCATCAAAACCTTTTTCTCTTACAGCCCCACTAAAAATTCCACTGAATTCAGGATAAATACTAATTGAATAATAAGGAGATCCTTTTATTCCTCTTTCGTGTATTATAGATGGATCAATTTCAAGTATATCAGCTATTTCATCTAATGAATTAAAACTAAGTAAATCAAATGGATTTTCAACTTTTAAATAAACTTTATATAAGTTTTTACCATAGCTTTGGCTTGATTTTATATTGGTGCTAAAATAAAAACCTCTTCCTCGTATACCTGGATCAGTGCTAGAACCTTTTTTAATATCACTAAAACTTTCAATATCTGAATTAGTTCCATGATATACAACTAGTGGTTTATTTGAGCTATCAACAATTTTACTATTACCAAACCAGTTATAAAAATTATCATTCAAATTACTTTGAGTATTTTCCTTCAAGTATTCTTTTAAAGTGGTTTTTATATATTTACGTTGATGCATTTATTTTTATAATATTTTACAATAGTATATATAAAAATAAAAAATCCACTTAGTAAGTGGATTTTATTTAATTATTCTTCTACAAAATATTCAATTGCTGTTAGTTCAATTTCTTCATCACCTGGTGTGTGTGAATAACCATGAACATCTAAATTATAATCATCTTTAAGTTGTTCCTTTGCTTTTTCAATAGCTTCTTCTTCCGAATTAGCATTTATATCCAATTCTACATGAATTGTAATAGTTCCATAAACTTGAAATTCTTTTTCCATTTTGTTTTTATTTTAATTTAGAACAAATATAATAAACTTTTTTGATATAATGAATATAATTATTAAATTTGTATTTATAAAAATAATTATTATGAGTAAAAGAATATATAGAGTTAATGAATTAGTAACTGATACTAACAATTTAGATTTATTGGAAGATATAAATAGATATTATTTGGATGATAAAGATGAATTACCATTTAAAATATATGTAGCAGGTGGAAATAATTATGGCAATGGTTTAGAAAAATATAGTAAACCTCATTTTCACGTCATAGTTTATAATATAAATAATATTGCTAAATTAAGAATTGATATACCATCTTTGGAAGAATGGGCTATAAATAAAAATCTTAATGTAGTTGAAAGTAATATTAAAGATTATGGACATATAATTGATAAAATAATTAAATGGTTTGATATAACACAAACAGGTTCTTTTGGAATAACTAATAATTTAAAAAACACTATCTCAATTTGGAATATGTCTAATAGTGATAATAAAAATGTTGATAAGATCTAATGTATTTAATATTTGAAAATAAAATTAATAATAATACTTTTAAATATGATATAAATGTATATGGTGGAGATGAGTATTCAAATGGTAAATTAGAACATGATCCACCACATTTTCATTTAAATTATAATGGTGAAGATGTGAAGATTCTAATTCCTAGTGTTGATGAATGGGAATTTTATAAAAATATAAAATTCAATAGTGGATCTTGTCCAACTAAAATAATTAAAAAGATTATCATTTGGTTAGATTTACAAAGTCATTTAAATATAAGTTTATCAAATATTGAGTATATAAGATATATATGGAATAAATTAAATAAATATAATAATTTAACTACTCAAATAGATAAAATCTATCAACACGAAGCATCTAATATACCCAATTATAAAAGTGTTAAAGAAGTTAAAACATTAATAATAAAGGAATTTAGGAATTTTAAAATAGTTTTAAAAGGTGGTTTAGATTATGGTAAAAATAAAGATTCAATAAGTAAACCACATTTTTATATAGAAGTTAATGGTGGTGAATTAAGAGCCTTAATACCTACATTAGATGATTGGAATAAAAAACACTATATTGCTTCAGGTGAAGTTTATGATATATTCAAAGGTTTGGCACAAGTGCATGATGATATTGTAAATTATTTTAACAATATAGATAATTTAAAATACATACAAAAACAATGGAATATATTAAATGATAAAAATAAAAATGTTGATAAGATCTAATTTTATTTCATATTTGATATATCCGTTCAACTAATTCTTTTATATTACTATCTGAATAAAACTTATTGTTCCATAGTTCTGGTATATCTATCATTTCTTTTAACTTTTCTTCTGGTAGTGATTTCAAATCTTTTGACCATCCTATACCATTTTCATAAAAGCCTTTATTATCAATTATAATATCATCTATTTTTAAAACTATATGATGAAATAAAACATCATATTCTATTGCAGCGGGTGATCCTGGTAAATAATAAATATCACTTTTTATGTCATATTTCTCATCCAATACTTTTTTTAGATGATATGAGAATGTACCACAACCACCATAATTAATATTTGGAATATCTTTGTTTATTTCCTCTATTTTTACTTTGATATCATTTAATTTAATCATATCCCAAGTTTATTTAATTTATCATCTCTTTTTTGTTGTTGCATATTATCAAAATCCTTTTTAAGTGGACTTTTATAGAAAATATATAGATCATAAATAGCAAAAAATAATCCAAAAATTGCTACTGACATAACAGGTATAATATCACCATTTCTTTTCTTGAAATCATTAACAAAGTTTTTTTGCTCTAGAAAGTGTTTGAGATTTGCTCTTCTTATTATTATAATAGATGATATAAAGAATGAAAATATATTTATAAATAAAATTGATAATTGTAACCAACCTGGTAGAGAAGTAATAGAAAGAAATAGAACCAATACTATAATAGCTTCCCAATTTATATATTTTAATCTTTTAAACATATTTACTTTTTAAATATTAAATCAATTTTAATATCCCTTTTAAAAGATTCATCTCCTAAAAATTCAGAATGTTTTAAATTTTTAGAAATAATTAAACTATCTTTATATAGTTTAGAATTTTTATAATCATTTAAAATATATTTAATTCTATCCTTTGTTTTAATCACTGTATATGTTTTAGCTCTATCAATAACTGGACCATAATCACTATATCTTGATGAAAATATTCTTTTATAGGTTTTTATCATAGGTCCGAAACGTATTCCAAATAGTGAATACTTCTTTTTAGTAGTTTGTTTTTTAAAAACTAATGTTGAAAAATTATTTGCATAATTTTTATATTTTATCTTATAGATATCACCTGTATCTTGATCTTCATAGTAAAACCATCTATTGTGAAAAACTACATCATTCATAATTTGATTAGTTTGATTAATTTATTAATACATTCATTTTCAGCTTCATGTCTATTTTTGAATAAATAGGAATAGTTTCCAACTTCCCATCCCCATTCTTCAGCTGTTAAATCTTTTGGATTGCCTATAAATTTATTTATATTATAGCAAAATTTTGGATATGTAGTACAATCAACATGTATTTCACTAAATAATTTATGTTCTCTTTCAAACCATTCAAATACTTGAGATTTTAAAGGACAATTTACGTTTTCGGTAGTTTGTGAGCCACCATATAATGGTTTTCTAGTACCTTTAAGATGTAATGAATTAATATCATTTATTGTTGCTAAACAAGGATCTGTAAATCCTAATTCTTCTAGTGCATATGATTGATCAAATGTACAGAATAATTCTTTTTTTATAGTTTTTTTATTTGTCATAATTATTTAAAATTAGTCTCTAATCTTTTATCAAACAATTCATCAAAAGTATCTATGGTAGCTGCTATCTTTGATGGTTTATCAATTTTTATAATCCCATTTTGGTATATTGATAGGCGTTCTACATCATTAAATGTAAATTGTTGATTAGTAATTAATTGTTTTATTGAATGATTAAACATTTTAAATATATTTTTATTTGGTAATATTTTTCTAGCTATTTTCATTTTTACGTCTGATATTTTAATTTTAGATTCAATATTATCAAACATTATTAAACCAACACAAATACATTCTTCTGGATATGTATTAAATCTAAAATATATATATGATAAATATGTCATTATGAAATACCTAGTTTACGTAATTGATGTATTCTTTTATAGCATAAATCCATTGAAATTAGAAAATCTAATATAATTTGATATAGTTCTTTCTTATATGTTAAATTAATATTATCTTTTATTGTTTCATTTCCTCTTTCTTCTGAAGTCTTCCATAAAGAATTAATTTCAAAAGAATTTGGACATACTGTGATATAGTTAATTTCTACATATATACCATAGTAGTGTTTATTAAAAATATTTATTAAAAATTCATTTTCAGAATCATTAAAGAAATAAACTTGTCTATCTAATTAGTTAACCATTCTCCTCTTTTAAATCGTTGATTAGTTTAATTAGTTTTTTCATTTCAAATGGTGACATTGCACTGTTTAAATATTGTAGGTATGAATGTAGTTCATATTCTTCTTGTGATATTGCGGTTTGTTTTAAAATATTATTTTCAACATATTCAACAATCACTACATTTTTGTTTAATTGATTAATACCATTTCTTACCTTTCTTCTGAATCCTGTTATCATATTATTTGTTTTTAAATTAAATTCAATACATTTTCACCAAACTGGTTAATTACTTCATCTTCTGTTAAGATATATGATTTTGCTTTGCCATAAATATCATATTCTACTACATTATATTTGGCTTTTCTTGATTTATATTCACCAAATTTAAAAATGATAAATTCATCATGTCCACCATTATTTAAATAATTATGATCAACCATCTGAACAGCCTTTATTTTGGCTTTTGAAATAAATAATTTTTTATCCATATTAGTAAAATAATGATAATAATGCTCTTTCATCTTCATATGTTGATATCCTAAATGTAGTAGGATCAACATCTTTGCCATATGTTTTTATAGCTTCTTTTATAGCTTCTTGCTTATCCTTTCCCATAGAAGAGTTCCAACCACCATCTTTAAAATTAAACAACCATTCGTGATTCTTATTCAACATTGATTGTCTTTCTTTAAGCTCATTGATAAGAATTAAAATGGATGGGTGTTTAGATTTCTCTAATTGTTTTAACTGAGCTGTTACTAATTTTAAAGCTTCCATTCTCTCTTTTTTTGTATCTAGCGTTTTCATAAGGCAAATATTTATATAACAAATATAGTAATAATTTTTTAAATATTAATAGATAATGATTAAATTTTTTTATTTTTTATAATCATCATTTATAAATTGATTATATTCTTTGATATGCTTATTTTCTTCTTTTTCATCACGTTTCTTTTTAGCAGCGATGGATGAATATTGTTGTGAAAATTCACCAGTTAATTCCATTAGTTTTTTGACTAATTCATCATCTGATTTTCTAAAACGATATTCTAATTTTTTCAATAATTTTTTCAAATCAGCATCTGATAGATCTTCTGAGTTTTCAATTTTACTAACTAATACATCACCTGATTTTTTGAAAGTATATTCCAATTTTTTAAATAACTTTTCATATTCTTCTTTTGTAAATTTCATATCACTAGTTTTTTTAAGTATATATTAAAAAAACAAATATACTAAAAATAATCTGATTAGAAATGATTTATTTTAATATATAAACTAAATATACAATAATTATGGAAAATATAAACGAATTTTTAAATAATAATACGAAAGATAAATTTGATGCTAAATTTGATGAGTTAATTTTCAATACTCTACATTTATCTAGTTTTGAACAAATGCAGGAAGACCCAATTTTCAAAGAACTTCTTACTTATGGTGATACTTTAGTACCAAATTTAATTAATAAAATAATAAATTCCAATCCTTGTACAAGTGTTGTTATTTATGTCTTAATAACAAAACTTATTAATATAAATATAAAAAGTGAAAATAGTGGTAATTTAATTAGAATGAAAAATGATTATAAAGATTGGTGGAAAAATAATAAAGATAAATATGTTAAGTGAGGCATATTATAAAAGTTTATATCCATTAATGATTGATTTTGAACTATTGCCAAATAGTGAATCATATAATTATAATTGTATATCACATACAATAGGCATTAATAATGATATTAGTTGGCCAAATAAAAAAAGTGATACCTATTGGCCTGTTAAACGAGAATTAACAAAAGAAGCATTTGATCTTTTTTATGAGTATCACGGTTTCGTTAAATGTTCTATGGATTTCTCTTATGATAATAGATATACTAAAGTTGCACTATTTATGAATGATAATAAACCTACACATGCTTGTATTCAGATTAATAATAAGTATTGGGAAAGTAAAGTAGGATCAACAGGTATAATAAGACATGATTTATTTGAAATTGAAAATGATGGTTATGGACAAGTAGTACAAATATATAAAAAAGTGAATAATAATATAGCACCACTTAAAGAAGCTAATATAGTTAAAAAATATAATGGTAATAAAATTATTAAAAGATTTAATGATTTTATAAATAATTAATATGAATAATACAAAAGATAAATTTGATGCTAAATTTGAAGAATTACTTTTCAACACTCTACATTTATCAAGTACAAATCAAATGGAAGAAGATCCTATTTTCAAAGAACTATTCAGTTTAGGTGATACTATAATTCCTTATTTAATAGATAAAATACTAAATAAGCCTTATATAGCTTTTTATGTTTTGCTATTTAGAAGTACGGATATAAAAATAAAAGAAAAAAATATAGGTCGTATTTTTGAAATGAGAGAAGATGTTACAGAATGGTGGGAAAAAAATAAAGATAAATATCTTAATTAAAATAATCCAATTTCTTTCAATTTGAGTTCTCTAAATTCTTCTTTTGTCACAAATCTAGAAAGAAGATATTCGTTTCTATGTCCTCTATCATTTATTATTTGTATTTGTATTCTATCAGATCCTCTTTTACTTTCATATTTAAACAAAATTTCATATTCTTTACCATACGTCAATTCTCTAATACCATCACCAAATTTTAATATGTCAGTGACATCATCTATACAAATAAGTTTCATTTTATTTTAATTCTATCAAATACTTCTTCAGTTGTATAATACCACTTCATTTTATATTGAGCTTCCCCAATGTAAATAGACCATTTTTGTTTAGCACTTAATTTATATTCACTTTCAGCAAAGAAGTATCTTACATATGAGTATATGAATTTAAATGGTATCAATAGATACCATCTACGTCTCCACAGCTTTGTTATTTTATTACATTCCTGATATCTTTTCATATTCCTAATTCTTTTAATTTTTCCTCTCTAATATAAACAAGTTCACTTTCTATTGTTATTTCATTTATACTATAGTAAACTCCACTCGTTGTTTTTATACCTGATATTTTACCATCAAAACAATTAAAAGATTCTACAATTCCTTCAAGAGGTTTAGATGCATATTTAGAATGATACCAAAATTTAGCACCAATTGGGTACTTTTCTTCATCACTTAATTTATGTTCACTTTTCATATTTTTATTTTAATGCAAATATATATATTATATTTTTAATTTTTGCTATTTTTTATTTGAATATTTTAAATTAATATATTGTATTATGAGATGGGAATATTTTATATATATTTAGTAAAATGAATTTTAAAACAGGTGATTTAGTTATGATTACTAAAATATTTTATCCAATGGAGTTTGATAATTTATATAAAAAATCAACAATAAGAGTAAATGATAATAGTATATATCTAATTGATTTAGGAATTTATATAAATAAATATTGTATAACAAAAATTGATGAAGATATAAACTACACATTTGATGAAAATTATATATATTCACCAAAAATAATTGATGTTAAAAAAATTAAAGAATAGAAGTTTTTATTGAGTTTTATTTATCTTTAACAAGTTCTCTAAATCCAACTTCTGTTTGATCTTTTATAGTTTCATCTAATCTGACAAATACTAAATATTTTTTACCATTATGAATAAATTCTTCTTTCCAACCAATTTTATTGTTTTTAACAATTTCATAAATTGAATCTAAATTTGGATAATCATTTACATTATATTCTTTCATCTAATAATCTATTTATTTTTCCATCTCTAATGGATATTTTAATTTCTATATCTAATTCATCTATTTGTTCAAAATAAGATTTATATTCACCAGTATTAAATTTATTTAAATTGTAATTATCCTCTATTTTACTATGAAAATCACTAGGATCTAAATATATACTAGAATCATAATCAATTTGATGAACAGATATAGTAGGTAAATCCTTTAATAAAGATTTATAAGTTTTGTTTGAATTTTTATCACTTAGATCATATATAAAATATCCAAATCTATTTACATCAAAAAGTTTATTATTTTTTATAAAAACATAAACATGTTTATTTACATTATAAATATTAATCATTGAATAATCTATTTAATTTTTCATCTCTTAATTTTTGTTTAATCCAATTATCAGCAATGCATATACTATGGTAATAATATTTACCTCTAAAAAAATAATTCATTTCTAAATAGTAAGAACCATTATTGATAAATATTTCAATTATATCACAATTCTTATCAGGATCATCAAAATTACAAATAGGATCATTTAAAAATTCATAGCCTAATTTAACGAAGTACTTACCTTCCTTTGTATTTAAATCTAAATATTCTGTCATTTATGAACTTTTACTTAATTATTAATTTTATTAAAAAAATCAATAATGTTTGGATTATTTCCTAAAATGTTTAAGTGCTCGTTAATTTGATCATTTAGATCTTTATTTTCTGAATCAAATAGCCAATATATAATTTTTTTCATATTCCTAGTGCTTACTGTCTTTACATCCGTAAAGTAGTTCATTTAATTTAATATCTCTTGTTTTGATTTTATCAATTACCATATCACTTTCGTAGGAATATATTTGCTCACCTTCATCAGTTCTAATAAGCCATAATGTACCATAATTACCTTTTACAGGCTCATCTGATATTATTTGACCATATTTTAATTCTAATTCGTAATTTGGTAAATTATAATTATCAAGTGTACCATTCCAGATTTTAGTGGAATGAATTATATAATCATTTTTTTTAAACATCATAATTACAAATGTAATAAAAATATTTAATATATATGATATGAAATACATAAAATTATTTGAAAACTTTGATTATACTCAAATACCTAGTGATATTAAAAAAACATTGGATGAATATACAGATTTCTTTATAGATAAATTTGATTGGAATTCTAAAATGGATGAATATGGCAATTCATTTAATAAATGGTATGATAATTATAGGGATGAGCAATTATTAAAGAATAAAAATAAATTACTATTAGCACTATCAAGTGATTTAGTTTTACTTAAAAAAAGAAAACTAGCTGATAAAAAATTAGAAGCATTTGAAGAATTAATCATACCAGTACTAGGTGATAAAGTTTTATTACCTGCTTTATCTAAATTTGAAGAAGATATTTTATTGGATCCAAATTTAACTATTTCTGAATTGGAAAAAGAAATGGAAAAAGCTAAAGGTATATTTGGTGAAGAAGGTAATATTGATCAACGAAAGATACAACAATCTGAAATATTTAAGGGTGATAATATAAGTTTACCAGCATTTGAAAGATTTGTATCTAAAAATCCAGAATATAAAGGAGTTTTTGATACATGGAAGAAATTATTTGATACAAGTATAGAACTTACATTAAAGGATTTAAATGCATTTAGAAGTTCAACATCATTTGATTCAATATTGAATTTATATAAATATATAAAAGAATTAAATTAATTCATCCGTATTTTAAGATATCTCAAAATTAATCTAAAATAAATTGAAAAATATTATCATAAACTATTATATCATCATCCTTTTTTAATGGATAATTTATAAATTTAATATTGTTTTTTTCATCAATATATTTTTCAGTTGCTAGTAAAATAACAGGTCTATCTGTTTCTTTTATATCAAACCAACTTGTATATAATCTCATTCCTAATTCATTATTAGGTAATAGGACTGTATCCTTATCACATGATACATAAGATATTCTTTTTTGTGATAAGCAAATAGATGATATCAATACCATCATTAATATTAATTTAATTTTCATATTTAGTTTTTAGATTTATATAGATCAATCAATTCTTTTAGTGCGTTAAATACCTTTTCAGCATATGCATTATCATTATACATTTCATAGCGACCATTTACATCAATAGAAGTTCCTCTGTGATCATATCCAATATGCATATCTATACCTCCAAAGGTTGCAAAGTAAGATGCATAACTTTCTTTGATTTCTGGTTCTAATTCTTCATCAGTTTCTTCATCATACTCACCATCAAAACCTTCACCGAATTCATTGTGTAATAAAGGTTCTCCGAACATATTTCTAAGAGCCACATCATCTAATGTAGATGTTAAGAAGTGAATAGCAATTCTTGCGTTTATATCATATCTTTTTGAGATCTTATTTTTAATTCTTTCACAAAATGTTTGCTCTTTGAGCATATCATTAAAGAAACTTAAAGTTTCTATTTTAGAAATATCTAAGTTTTTATTGATATAATCACCAATTTCCGAGTACCAATCTTTTGATCGGTTGTTCATAATGATGTTCATCAGAGAGGTATAATTTTTCATACCATCCACATATTCTTTTAATTTAGTTTCCATGATATTTTATTTTTACAAATATAGTAATATTTATTGATAGATATGTATTGTTGTATAAATATTATAATAATATTTATTATTTTGTTTAATTAATTTAGAACTAACAGCAATGCCTATATTAGTTATATTTGGATCAATTAAAACTAATTTATGTTGTTCAGTTTGTAAAAATCCATTTAATATACCCAAAGCTAATTCCTTATGTGTAATTTTAACTTTTATATCTATCTTATTGTGTCCTATGAATTCAATATAATTTAAAGGAAGTTTAGAATGTTCGTAAATATCCTTTTTTAGCATTTTTAATGAATACTTTTTAGCACTTTTATATAAAGTGGAATCTAATAGAATAATATTTATTTTTAAATTTGATCTATATATGTTAAGTTCATTTAAAATTATTCTTTCAACTGTTTTGGTTGAAAATAATTCAATGTTATGTTTTTTAGTGACTAATAAAGAATCTGTATAGTCCTGTGAAAATATAATACTTGAATATAATAATGTTATAAACAGGAGATGGTATAAATAATATATATAACTAAAATAATTTTAATAATTTATGTTATGGTTAAACTCTAAAGAATATTGTTCAAAATATCAAATATCAAATACCACACTTAAAAGATGGGTGGATGATGGAAAAATTAAATGTAATAAAGTATCATCAAGAAAATTCTTATACTTAGACCAAAATATTGAAGAAGATAAAAAATTAAATGTTGTCTATGCTAGAGTCTCAAATACTAGTCAAAAAGAAGACCTAAATAGACAAATTGATCTTATAAAAAATTATATGATATATAATGGATATATTGTGGATCAAGTATTTAAAGATATTGCTTCTGGTATGAATGAGGATCGTTTGGATTTTAATAAACTAATTAATATGGTACTAGAAAATAAAATATCTAATATTTTTATATCAACTAAAGATAGATTATCAAGATTTGGATACGAATACCTGAAAAATATATTTAATAAATATAATTGTAATATAGTTATACTTGATAATTCAGATACTAAAACTTATGAAAATGAATTAACAGATGACTTATTAACCATAATACATCATTTTAGTATGAAATATTACTCCAAAAGAAGAATTTTATTAAAAAATATTAAAAAAAGTTTGGAAAATTCAAAAAATGAGTTTTAAAAGTTAATATATACTATATAAAATTATAATTAATAACTTTGATAACTATTAAATTGCCTTATAAATCAACTTTGGAATTTCAAGATAAATTGTTTTCTTTAAGAAAACAATATTCTTCAGTTGTTAGGTATTCTTATAATAGATTAAAAGATGGTTTAACAGAAAAGGAAATTAGAGATTCATTTTCTAAATTAAATAATATCAACTATTTAGATGTTTGGACTAAACAATGTGGTATAATTGAAGCTAAAAGTATTTTAACCAAAAATGGTGATGATAAAGTAATTTTTGGAGGAAAGCATAACTTCTTAAACAGAATTAAAAACAAGATTTCTGGTGATTTATTAAAGGATAAAAGATTACTTCCTTTAACAATTTTTGGAGAAAAATCACAAAAAGGAAATAGAAAATTTAAACTAGACATCTTAAATAATAATCAAATTATTTATAAATTAAATAAAAAAGAACATTTTATACTTGAACTTCCTAATTTAAGAAATAATTTTAAGAAAAAGTTATCTAATCTTCAATTACTTAATGAAAATGTTGGGTCAACATATCAAATTAAATTAACAGACAAATATATCTTTTTTTCTTTTGAAGAGGAAGTAGAACATACTAAAGAATTGGATGACAATATTTATATTGGAATTGATTTAAATCCAGAATTTATTGGATTATCCATTAAAAAAGGAGATGATATTTTACATACCGAATGTTTTAATCTAAGTAAAATAATTGAGAAATTTAAGAAATTAAATAAATCTAGTAATTCCTTAGAAATGAAGTACTTAAATAATAAATTAAATCATGAAATACTTGAAATATCAAAAAAAATATCCGAAATATCATTAAAAAATAAATGTAAATTTATTTTCATAGAAGATTTAAAATTTAAGAATGAAAAAAATCATAAATCATTTAATAGATTAACTAAAAATTTATGGAAAAGAAACATTTTCATAGATAATTTAGAAAAAAGATGTGTCTTAAATGGACAAAAAATTTATAAAATAAATCCTGTATATACTTCATTTATAGGTAATTGTATTTATGAATATGTTGATCCAATCAATGCTAGTTTAGAAATTGGAAGGAGAGGATTTGAATTAATAATAAAAAAGACAAAGAAATTTTACCCAGAATTATGGATTAAAAATTCACTGAAAGACCAATGGAAGGAATATTTCAGTGAATTTCCAGATAGTTGGAAGGAATTATTTGGATTAGTAAAAAACTCTAAATTGAGATATAGAGTTTCAACAGATGATGTTGTTTTTAGTAAATTTAAGACTGAAAAAAGTTACATAACTTATTTATGTAATCAAAGTTGTTAAAATTTATATCTTAACTGCGTAGTCAACTAACTCTTGCTTTGTGATGTTGTCTTTAATTTCCATTTTGTTTCGTTTTTAAATGTTTTAACAAATATAATAATAATTTTTTAATTATTTACAGTTTATTAAAAAAATTATATAATTCCAATTTTTGCTAATTTGAAATCTCTTTCATTTATTATGAATATTCGATCTATAATACTAGGTTCATATTCACTATGCAGTTTAATAAATTCATCATTAACTAAATAGCATAAATTATGTTTGTTTACAAATAGTTTAAAACTCTTTTTACCATTTTTAATCATATCATTAATATGAGGCACACATATAGTAGGACAAGCCGGTATATATCCCAACATTTTGATATAACTATCAAATTCTTCTATAGTTATCATAAAATTTAATTTTAAATACAAATGTAAAAAAAAATATAATATATAGAATATAAAACATATTAAATTATTTGAAAATTTTGATTTAAATACTAATCAAAATTTAGAGCAAAAATGTAAAGATTTATTAATTAATAATGAAATCATTATCAATGATGATTATTTTGATGATAAACAAAAAATAAGAGTTAAAACTGATACTTTTAAATTTAAACCTATGGATTGTAAAATATGTCTTAATACATTAAAAGTATATATACCATTTGATACTATAGAAGGTGAACTTACAAATCCATTTATGAAGTACTATGAGGATACGATGATATATAATGAAATAATGTCACAAATTATTAAAAATAAATTATTAGGTATTTTACCAGATTATATCAAGGTTGAAGTTACAACTGAAAAGTTAGATTAAAATATTCTAAATTATTTAATTTAATCATGTGATATATCACCATCTACCTTTTTCTCTTAATTCTGAATGAGTTTCTAATTCTTCACCTGTATTTACCCAATGATTCCAGTTAATCCTTAATTGATCAGAATTATAATGTAATACTGAACCATTAGATCTGTTTGCATAGGATATAACAGATTCAGTCAAAATTGAAAAGTGATCATATTCATCTTTACCACAACCACAAGCTGTTGAAGATCCATTATTGAATTCCCAAGTTAATGGTTTTAAACCACAATTTGGGCATTCAAGCCATTTATCTATATTAGAAGGTATAGTATATGCGGATATACATTTATATTTTCCTTCTAATATAGAAATTTTAATATCTCTTTTCAATTGTATTAAATCTACCATAATTATTTTTATGCAAATATATGAAAAATATTTTATTTTATGAAAAAAAATAACTATATTTGTTAAAAATACAATTATATGAAAAAACAATATGTTTACATCGGACAATACTTCCATATCAAGAATAAGGATTTACCACTTGATTATAAGTTTGGTGTTACTGATAATTTAGATAACAGGGAATATTCTTTAGGTAGAACTAAATCACCTATTAAGTATATGATTTTGAGAGCTTGGGAATTACCATCCAATGTTAAAAGGGAAAAAGTGGAAAAAATAATTGCACTTATTTTTGATGAGAATAAGTATGATGGTTGTGAATGGTATGATGTTGATGGTGATGTTTTTCAAGGTAAGATAAAAAACTTATTTGAAATTTTATCTGAAATGGTAGTAGATACTGAATTTCATTTTATTGAAGTTGATTTGAATAAAGATGATTCTACAACTGATGCACTTGAAAAAGAAATTGTATCTGAAATAAGAAGTGGTAAAAGAGCTGCTTGGACAAATTTAACTTCTGAATTTGATGGGATTAATTTAAGTGGTGATAATGCCAAAATTGGTTTTGTTAATTCAATTGAACATATAATTGGGAAAGTTGGTGCTGCTAATTTATCAATTGATTTTCCAAATATATTAAAGTCTGATTTAAATGAATATCCAGAATATTCTAGATCACAAGCGGTATTGTTAGATAATTACTACTTATACACTCGTACATCAACCGATGAAAAAATTAAAACTTTACAGAGAATGATTAATAAGTATAATCTTAATGGTAAAGTTTCGGTTATGAATTAAATAATGATATGAAACAAAAAAAGGGTGCTTAAATTAAGCACCCTTTTTTTATATACTAGAATTCTAAGAAAGTAAATCATTTATTTTTTCATCTCTTAGATCACTTAAATGATTTCCGATAAATTCAATATCACCATCATAGTTAAAGCAAATGCTATAATAAATTTCTAAACTATCATATTCATATTCTC
>Ga0214192_1000611_pt1 | contig 21803 bp, 27 predicted proteins | sample TroBogEpilimnion_44_FD_153030 | JGI IMG/M metagenome (GOLD analysis project Ga0214192, IMG submission 153030) | Freshwater microbial communities from Trout Bog Lake, WI - 29JUL2008 epilimnion | ecosystem: Environmental > Aquatic > Freshwater > Lake > Epilimnion/Euphotic zone | place: Trout Bog... | reverse complement strand
AAATTACCTTTCCTTTTACAACTTAAGAATAAGAAACCTTGGGATATAAGCATGATTGATGTTATGCGCGATTACCAGGGTAACATGTTTGGCGATATTGATTTAGCACTTGTTGCTTATCAATTCGGCATAATTACACCAATGCTTAATATCGAAGACGAACTGAAAAATACGATGAACGTAGCTATAGAAATGTGTACGAAGTAAAGAAGTCTTTCTTAACCCTTATTTTTTAATTTAAAATTTACTAACGTACAATTTATGACGAACCAAGCAGTAGAAACAAAAGAAGCAGTAGATTTCAGCCAGGTAAACTATGATAACCTCGAGCTACAAATTAAGAAGGAACAAGCAGAGTATAAGAAAGGACTTTCACATGCTTTCATATTAGAAGTGAATGAATTTCTTGAAAATTGTTTCCTGACTCCTAAAAACAAAAAGGAAAATTTTATTACCCGTGAAAAATTGACATTGATTCTCTACAAACTTATTCGTAAGCAGAAGAGATTTAAAAGCCCTGAGAATATCTTCGGTGAGATTCAGTATTTGGCTGTGTACGATAAAGAAACAAATGAAATATGCAAATTGTTGAATATCGATTTTGTAAACAGAACAGCGGAATTTGTTTCTTATCACGATCGTCAGAACGAGTATACCAATAAGAGTAAACATTTCCGTGATATATTATTGTTTGATTATAATTCTCCTCAGATGGAGGCAATGTATAACCATTACATAAGGGCTAACAGGCGTGGATTATCAATGATAGATATGGTACATTTCCTTGAAAGAAACGACTTCAACAAAATGAATGAAGTGGAATTTGCAAAAGGATTTGGAGTTGAAGTAGTTAAGGCAGAAGAGACACCTATAATTAAACAGGTGATGCTTGAGTACAAGATACCGGAAAATCAAGTCGTTAAACAAAAACGTCGCTTACAGAAACTTGATTCTATTACTCTTGCAGTTATCGAAGATTTCACTTCTGTTAAGGAAGCAGAAGAACTCACGAAAATTTCTGCATCCACTATATCAAACGTTCTTTGTCAGGGTAAATCTGCATTGAAGTACATTGAAGCAGGTGGTTTCAAGTGGCAGTATTCGAATGAAGCAAATTTAAAATATATAATCAAAACAGAAGAATAATATGATAGCGTTAATAACAACAATTATCGTCCTTAGCCTAATAACAGCTGGGCTTGTCATCTGGTCACGTAAAAATGTTGAACAGAAAAGAATAGAGGGTATAAAAAATAAATTCGACGCTTCTTACAATGAAGCAAAGAAGTATTTCGATCTTGCAAATTTGATGTTGCAAAAAGGATATACGGATGCCAAGAAAGCTCTTGCTCTTTTCGATAGCGGTGAAGTAGGCATACAGTTTACCTACAGAACTGAATACGGTTGGACTGGGTTTATAACTAAATGGGATGTTGTAAAAAATCAGATCAATAGTATTCTTCAAAAGATTGATCAAGATGAACGTTTGTTCAATTCAGCTGTAAAAATGTTGAGTGGTATACCAAATACCACGAAAGATACAATTGAATTGAAAGATGCTATAACTAATACCATTTTCTTTGACGGTAGGGCAATCTTTATAACTGTTACAGAAGTATTTGATAACATGTTCGATCAGATTCAAAAACTGAATTCAATGGTTACTAATAAAGAACTCGTTGGATTGAAAGAACAAATGTCGCTTACGTCAAGCACGATTAATGATTATAACAAAATCATGGATAATGCAAGACAAACTATAAGGGATGATGCTGCAAAAACCGTTAAGGGTAAAAATGCTTTCGATGCTAAGAATGTGCTTTTACAGTCTGCTGGTAACATGCTTACAACTATTGGTATATCAGAAGATTCTAAGAATGGATTAACTTCATTTATAGATAATTTGAAGGCTGATGTGTATGTTCTTGCTCCGGTAAGCAGAGAAGATATAGTATCTAACTATCAGAAAATAAGTCATGCTCAGATCGATCACGATCAACTGATCAAAAAAGCAATGGGTGAAGCAAAGACAAGTATATATTCAAGCAAGACGGCTCCAGTAAGATCTATGAGGGATGTACACGCTAACAACAATCACGATCAAAACCGTTCTTTCGTACAACAGAGAATTGCCGAAACACGCAATTATAGAAGTAATAATATTACAAACAATATTATTGTAGAAGATGACAATGTTGTTTTCGATGATGGTGATAGTATTTTACCCACTGCATTAGCAGTGAGTATGATTGCGGCTGATCTTATCGATAATAATAACCCACAAACAGTATTCCAAGATCAACCTCAGGTATTTGGTGGCGGTGATTTCGGTGGCGGTGGAGCGAGTGGAAATTGGCAAGATGATCAACCTCAACAGCAACAAGATTATCAGGATAATTCATATCAAGATACACAATCAAACGATCAGGATTATTAATGAGTTATACAGATACAGATTTTAAACATTACGATATAGATGGTGATGTAGAAAGGTTGATTGAAATGTGGGTATTTTATAATCCAAAAGATAAACCTCACCCAATTAATGAACACACAATCTATTTGAATGAAAAAAATAAGGAAATTACACCATATCAATTGATATTCAATTTAACGTATCCTGTTTTTCAATCATTACGTTTAATTGACACATTTTATAGAAGATGTTTTCATTTAAGAACAGCGAAACCTGTTGAATTTATGTATGAACATTTTCAAGAACGTTTCAAACCAAAGGAAAAAGTGGTGGAAATTCCTGAAGGTGATGAGAAACCAGTTAAAAAACCAAGAAAAAAGAAGGAATAGCAGTATTCCAGGAAAAATTTATTATCTTTACCATAACCAAAAACAAACAAGTAAAAATTATGAAGAAAGTCCTCTTAGCACTTTTAGTAAGTGCCATTTCGTTCGCAACATCATTTGCGCAGACTACAGACACAACGCAACCGGCTCACCGTGCGTTCATTTATGCAGGAACAAATTTTGCTCCTCACTCTAACCTCAGCTACTCAGCAGAAATTGGTACATGGGGTATGACATCAAACACGTCTTTCTCAGCAACTTTCGATGTTGTTCCGGTGAATGGTGTATTACACGATTGGATAGGCGCAAAGACTTATTACACAGTACACAGCGAAGCTAAATTGTGCTACATGGTATACGTAGCCCCAAAGTATGCCCTCGATGGTTCAAAGGACCAGCTTATCGAGTTCGGTTTTAATCCGAATTACACATTAAATAAGAATTTTTTACTCGGTATAACTCTCGGCGATCAGGCATACGCAGGAAGTCCATGGAACTTATTTGTTTCTGCAGGCATTGTGTTCTTGATACCTAAGAACTAAGACCGACAAATAATTATCAACCTAAAAGCAAAAAGTAAACAATTATGTCATTCTTAGGAATTTCTTTCGATTCAGACGACGATAGCAAGAATAAGAAAAAGTCTTCTATCCCCGTTAACAACGATCCGCAACCCCAACAGCAACAAGTTCCGAGTTTTGCTATGCCTAATCAGCCAGCATATCAGTCACAACCTGGATATACACCCGGACCACAAATGTCATATCAGCCACAACCACAATTGAGTGATGCTGACAGAGATAAATGGCAAGGTTTTGTTAATAACCTATATCAGCAGGCTTGCAATGATAATCCACTTTTTGGTGATTTTATCAAACAGGCAGATGCTATGACAGGTATCATAACAAATGAGGGACAACGTATTGCAGCGGTAGGCGCATTGATGAAACAAAAGGGTATTGCAAAGTCTCAAATTATAGATGCTTGTAATGCAGTAGCAAAAGCTCTTGATGATGGTCGTACAGCGTTCATGAATGATCAGGCTGGTCGTACTCAAAAGGGTATCGGTGATGTTCAGCAGCAAATAGCCAATAAACAACAACAAATTGCACAATTGAACCAGGAAATTGCCCAATTAAATGGTTCGATGATTGAAACACAGAATAACCTTGCGGCAAGGGAATATGGTTTCAATTTCTACCACCAACAGATGGCGGGAAATGTAATACAACAAATAAAGAATTTAACAAGTTTCATTAACGATTAATAAACAAACAACCTAAAAGCAAAAAAAATGGCTAACACACAAGAACTCATCGCCAAGGGGACGGAGGTCGTAGGATTCGACCCGCGAAAATTCTCAAAGAGAACAATCCGTATGCTGTTATTTGGAGGTATAAGTGCCTTCATATTATTTAACTACCACGAGAGCATTCTCAGCATGATGCAGGACAGCGTGGAGATAATGAAACTGGGTATTTATACCCTTATCCTGGTTGTCATCTTTGGCATTCTATGGAAGCAGGCTGGTAACTTCAGTGATTTTATGTCACGTAAATGTCTCGGCTGGTGGATTGATTATGATCCATGGGTACTACAGTTCAAAGAAATTGATAAAACTGAAGAACAGTGGGAAGAAACAATAAAGGGTGAAGAAAAGATCAATGGTGAATATGTTAAGTTATCTGGCAAGGTAAAACAAGCAGATAGTGATAGCAGAACGGCTAAAGAAGCAGAAGACCTTCTTGTTATAGAATTAAAGCGTACCGATCTTACACCCGAAAGTCGTGTAATGAAGCAGCAAATGCTTGAAGACGAAAAACAAAAGCAAATTGATAACCTCAATTATGTACAGAATATCGCACCGCTTGTTGCTGACCTCCAGAGAATCCTGGATATAGTAAAGACCGGTAAGATCGTGATGAAACATAAAATTGAGAGAATGCGTAGGTCTCTTACCCAACTAAAAGATACGTATGATTCAGCATCAGCGGGTGCACAAGCTCTGAATGCTATGAAGGCAGCGTTATCTGGTAACGGCCAGTTGCACGATCAAGCTGAAATGAGCAAACTCAAAGTATTGCAAGACATCACGATGAATATCGGTTCTATCCGTACTTCGATGGACATTATCACCGAGATCACGACTAACGCCAATCTTCAGGATAAGGCTAAGATGAATGCGGCATACAAGGAACTTCAGGCACTTGGTATCAATACTGACAACGGAGCAATACCGATCGATCAGTACCAGAAATCAAGTAACTATGTAGGTATCGCTACATCAGCAGACACTAAGTTTGCAGTACAAATTCCTGACTAATAGGTATTATATTATTGAAAAACACGGTGGATTTATTCACCGTGTTTTTATTTTACCTCCTCCAGGAAATAAAAAGTATCTTTACAGTATTAATCATTGTTAACCAAAAAAGCAAAACAACAAACAATTATGGGAATCAAAATCACAGACTCCGCAAAGAAAGGCTGGAAAATGGCCGGCATCGTGCTTGTACTTTTAGTAGCAGCAGGTGGAATTTACAAACTCAACCACACAGACAAGAAGGTTGGTTTATCGTCAACAGTACAAAGCTCTCAGGCACAAGCCATGATCGAGCAAAAAGGCAAGACAGTGGAAGTGTCGATAGCACCTCCCGATTTTAACAACCCATCATCCACTGGTACACCGGTGATCTTCCAGGTTCCTGAATGGAATGCGATGTTAGGTTTAATGTTCGCAGTGGGGGGTGAAAATACATCCCGCGGTTCATTGTTTGATTCTGCGCATATTAATGCACATATCAAGCGCCAGGATAATTTTAATACAACATTTAAGGAATTTGAAGCCAATGCAAATCAATATGCAAAGGATAAAAATACTCCTCCAATGATCGTAGCCATGATGTATGATGGTACACCTGGGGCATCGGTTGCATTGAATGCAATTTCAAAACTTAAGGGTAATAACCGGCCGATAGTATTCGACTTCATTGGTCGTTCTAACGGTGAGGATTGCTTCTGGGGTCCAGCAAGTTGGAAAATACATCCAAAAGATGCACTTGGTAAATGTGTTGTAGGTGTTGAGCGTGATGGTGATATGAACATTGTTATCCAATGGTGTTCCATCAACAACATACCTATGAATGTTGATACGAAGGTACTCGACCGTGACGCACTTAATATTATATCTGCAACCGATTATAACGTAGGGGATGACAATGGTGGTGTTGTTCCTAAGGTACTTAGCGGTTTCACTGAAAAGCGTAAGGTAAAGCGTAATGGTATCATATATGCAGATAGTGTTGAAGATATACACTGTGACTCATGGACTTCATGGACACCTGTTGATAAAACGATTGCAGCTGGTATGGGTGGTTTTACACGCCTTGCTTCTACGGCAGAATTTACAACTCAGATGCCATGTGCCCTTATAATCAACAATGCTTGGGCTGTAGATCATCCAAAACAGATGTATGATATGGTAAAAGCTCTTGGTGTAGCGGGTGATCAGATACGTTCTTTCGAACCGGCACAGGAATTTGCAGCTAAGGTATCTGCTAAAGTGTATAATGACAAGGATGCGAATTATTGGTTACGTTATTACAACGGTGTAACTGAGAATGATAAAAAGGGTAATGCAGTACAACTCGGTGGTTCGCTTGCTTACAACCTTGCTGATGCAGCAAATATGTTTGGCCTTGGTGCTGATGGACAGGACCGTGCTAAGATCACTTATGATAACTTCGGTAGCATCCTCAATAAACTTTATCCTAAGGAAATGAAGGGTTACTTACCTTACGAAAAGATGGTTGACAAGCAGTATGTACAGTATGTACTTGATCACAATGCTGATTTGAAGAGCGGTAAAACGGAGAACGATAATGTGCAGTATGCTGAGGGTAATGTGGTAACTGACCAAGTGGGTTCTGCGGCATATAACATACAGTTTGATAAAGGTAAAGCAACAATCTTACCCGCATCATATCCTGCACTTGCTAAGATATACAAGGATGCAATGCAAGGTGAGCGTTTGACCATATTCATCATAGGTCATACTGATAATACAGGTAGCGATGCAATTAACCAGCCGTTATCTGAGCAGCGTGCAGAAGCAGTAAAGCAATACTTGATAAATGTAAAGCACATACCTGCAAAACGTATTCCATCGGTTAAGGGTGTTGGTTCATCCGTACCGCTTGATGGTACTACAGCGAGTGATCCTGCAAATCGTTGCGTGGAAATTAAGCTCGGTAGCTAAAAGTAGCTTTTAGGTTGATATGGCAATTGCATTCGTCTAACGGTAGGGCATCGGTGAGAAAAGCCGAGATACAAGTTCGAATCTTGTATGCAGTTCTTAAAATAAATAACAAAACATGAAAAATATATTACACCCAATCTTTACACCTTTCGTACATGTTCCATTCGGACATAAAATGGCGATAGCTGGATTTTGGATTATCTGTTTCCTGTTTGTCTGGTCTAATGCTCCGGTATTACTTCCTTCACCTACAGCAGTAGGAACACAACTTGTAGATTTTTTCACTGATGCGGAATTCTATTCAGACCTATTATCAAGTCTGACACTAACTATAGAAGCAATGATTATGTCTATAGTAATTGCTTCTTTGATAGCTTATCTTTCAACTATTGGTTTTATGAGAGGCCTTGTACAGACACTTGTTAAGTTTAGGTACATGTCGTTAATGGGATTCTTTTTTGCATTCATGTTGATGTTCCATAACGGCGGCACGGTAAAAATAATACTTTTAATGTGGGGTATTATTCCTTTCTTTGCTCTTTCTATTACTTCTGTTATCAGTAGAATTCAACAAAAAGAATATGACTTGTGGACAACACTCAGGTACACTAAATGGGAACAAGTATATGAGATAATAGTTTACGGTAAACTTGATTACTTGTTCGAGGCAGTGAGAGCTAACTTTGCAATGGGATGGTTAATGATTACCATGGTGGAATCTTTCAGTATGGCAGATGGTGGCCTGGGTGTATTACTATTCAAGTATAATAAGTACAATCAAATAGATAAGATATTTGCTTTACAGATAGTAATATTTGCAATCGGTACGTTGTTTGATTACACTCTTCAACAAGCTCGGTACGCATGTTTTCCTCACGTGGCACTTGCCGAAAAAAACTAATCAACCATGGCCAATATATTAAGCGTAAAGAACGTAAACTTATCCTTTAAGACCAAAGTAGAAGTGGTTGATGAAAAGGGTAATAAAGAAACGAAGATAATAGACAAGCACATTCTAAGCGAAATTAATTTCAACATCGAAGAAGAAGTTAAGATCGCTGCACTTGTTGGTATTTCGGGTAAAGGTAAAACTCAACTGTTAAGGATATTATCTGGTCTTTCTATTAATGGTGCCAACTTAAATGGTAATACTGGCAAGAAAGTTACTTTAAGCGGACAAGTTCTCATAAAGAAGGAAATGGTTCCGGTTAAGGAAGGTGATATGGGTATAGTATTTCAGGATTATTACATGCCTGATCACCTTAAGATCAAAGCGATGTTGATTAAGTCTGCCAAGAAGAACCCAGTGTTCAAACGTGACATGAAACTTATTGAAACAGCAATAAACGAAATATTGACATCTTTCGAACTTACAGAACATTCTTCTAAATATCCTTGTCAATTATCTGGTGGTCAAAAACAAAGAGCAAATATTGCGATGCAATTACTCAATGGTTCAAACTTTATATTGATGGATGAACCATTTTCAGGTCTTGACCCATTGATGATTGATAAGACGACAACTCTTTTGCGCCAAATTGCCACATCTGTACAAGATAAGGTTTTGATAATTGTATCACATGACCTTGAGAACTGTTGTAAAATATCTGACAAAATATTCATATTATCTGATAAAGGTAGAACACCTGGAACTGGTGCAAGCATAATTCATGAGATCAACTTACATGCTAAAGGAATTACTTGGAGTCCCGATATTACACGTATGCCAGCATTTCAGGACGTTATTGCTGAGGTAAAAAATCATCTTATATAATAGTATTCGACAGCTTTTTAGCTGGGAAAATGTTTTTTTTGCTCAAAAATTGGTTTGTTACGTAAGTTTCAACTAATCTTGTAGTAAGAAAAACATTTTTCATTTTATGTCTGTATCAAATTCAAGTTCATTAGGAAAGTCTTCGACTTCATCCTCAAGTTCATCAAAATTCTCCAATGTACCAGAAGGGGATTTCATTATTGGTTATAAGGGTTTCAAAAAAATGCTCGATGGCAGTTTGAGGTGCCGTGATCAAGTTTATAATCTCAAAGAAACATACGTTCTGTGTCAACAACCACAAGTATGTTCGGTAGGTTTTCACTTCTGTAGAAAACTCGAACAAGTATTCGAATTCTATCCAAACAGTGAACCAGATCACGTATATTATAAAGTGGCTGGGTGGGGTAAAGTACATGAAGATCACAACAAAGTTGCAGTAGATCATATTCAAGTGATCGAGAAGGTAAGCGATAACGACATGTTGATTATCAAACTTCGTCCACACATGGCTTTGGTTGATGCTGTAATGGAAGATAATGAAAATGCAATCATATCCGGTTCTCTTGCATTGATATTACAAGGTCTCATGCCTTACAGAGAAATTCATGATTTGGATATTACCGCACCTTTCTTCGGGGGTTTCAAGACTGCATCTGTTGATAGCAGATTCGGTGAATCCGGTAAGGACACAATACAAATGTCTTTGACAAGCAATGGTAGGAATATAGGTTTCGATCTTTTTATAAATCCTACTATCATTTATACTACAATCAATTTTGAGGGTAAGACGTATAAGGTGTGTGATTTTAAACCTATCGTTGAGGCTAAGTTCAGATATTTGATGGGTGGTACAATGAAGCACTCTGACGATATAATTCATATCATAACTCGTCTCAAAGCAAAATCCGGCTATGTAAGCAATACAAAGAAAAGTGATGATTTCATTGAACGTAAAGGTCATGATAATGCAAATGCACGTCAGTTACTTAACAACCCAAACAGCTTTGGTAAGAAGGTTTACCGTATGGATGAAGAGAAGAAACCAGTACGTCCAGCTGTGCCTGTAGCATCTTCATCAACGAACGTTGTATCTTCAGACGACGATTACCCATTTTAATTATGAACGAAAGTAGAGCATATGGTAACGTAGAAATTTATTCTCCAGATGGACATTTAATGTTCAGGACGAATGACGATAAGTTGAACTTTTACAAGAAGAAAGAACTCGTGGAACAATTAGACGAGAACAAGTATAAATTGAAGTTCCAACCGAAGGGTCTTGGTCATGGAGAGAGGAATAAAGAACTGCTTGAACCAAGGGAGAATAAATGTGTACGTTGTGGTGATGTGGATTTATTCGTATTGACGAGGCATCATGTCGTTCCATCGAGATTCAGGAAATATTTTCCAAATAATATAAAGAGTAACAATCACCGTTACGTTGTATTTCTTTGTTGTGATTGTCACAATGAGTATGGTCTGTACGAGAATGATTTCAACGATGTTATTGCCCACGACTTGAACGTTAAGACATTGAAAGAATGTAATGATGAGTTACATGTTGAGAAGCGTATCATAGTCGGCATAGCTGATTCTATCCTATTCAAAGATAGAATTCCTGCCGATCGTATAGAACAATTAAAGATAGATTTCGAGAATAGGACTGGTCTTGCTCCGACAGAGGATAATTTGAAGAAAGTAAGAAAGAAGAAATATGAACCCACTTCTCCGGAGAATAATTTCGGTAAGCTCGTAATAGATCATATAAAAAATATATACGAGTTCCAACAGATGTGGCTCGAACACTTTGTTGAAACTATGAAACCTAAATATCTACCAAAAGACTTACAAATTCTATTGTCTTAGGAAAAAAGAGTTAACTTTAACCAATGAGAACAATAGAGATACCTAAACATTCAATTATAATGACGATTGGTCCTTCCAATTCTGGAAAATCATCATTCGTCAACAGCATACTTATACCTCAACTTAACACATTGGAAGTTAGACACAAATATCTGACTTCCGATGGTTTGAGAAGGGAGCTTATTGGCGAGAACCTTCATAAGCACGATAAGAAGATGCAGCAGGCCAGCAAACAAGCATTTGATCTGTTGCACTTTGAGCTTGATATTTATACTCAGTACCCAATCAATACAGATGTCGTAATCGTTGATGCTACTAACCTTTCTAAGATCGCAAGGTCTAAGATCATGGAAATAGCTGAAAAGAATGCGTATAACGTAATCGCACTTATATTCGACTACCGCGATCAGGAAGACTACTTCAAATATGTAGACGCTTCCATCGACAAGAGGACAATAGTTAATCATGTACGCACGTTGAGGAAGGAAACGTTGAGGGAGTTGGATAAGAGTAAATTCAAGCACATCCAGCGCATAGATAGCATTGATAGTTTCAGTGAATATCGTTTTACTTTTTCACAGACAAATGCGGGCTTTAAGGTACTACATGAAAATGTGTGTATCGTTGGAGACGTACACGGTTGTTATGAAGAGTTCTTAGAAATGCTTGTTGATAACAAGGGTATCGTACTTGAGGATGATGGTACGGGTATTCCAGTAATGAGGGCTGTACCGGAAGCTGTGGACAACGGTTCTTATGTACACCACATCTTGATAGGTGATCTGGTGGATAAAGGACCTCAGGTAGAAAATCTTATCCGTTTCGTTGATAAGAACAGAGATTTCTTTATCATAGTTGAGGGTAATCACGAACGTTGGAACTACCAGTATTTGACTAAAGTAATCAAACCGTCTGAGGATAATCAAAAGTTGATTGATTCTTATTTCGATTCTGTTAAGTTGTTCGAAAGCAACGAGGAACTGAAAAACATGTTCTTGAAGTTGTATGATAGCATGTACACTTTCGTTTACAACGATCGTTTCATTGTTACTCATGCACCCTGCCAGAACAAGTATCTTGGTAAGAGTGATAAAAAGTCTTTGAAGGCCATGAATACAATCATGTACCCTAAAGAGAAGGATTTCGATAACCAAGAGACATACATGACAGCACGTGAGGAGTTCTTCAAGTTCCTTATCAAGGATGGTGATGTAAACTATCCTAAGCACTTTTTTGGGCACGTTATGCTGAAGGACTACTTTGCGAACAAAAATAAGTACGGTATCGATACAGGTTGTGTTGTGGGTAATACTTTGACAACAGCTACGATGTTTGGTACGAATTTCAAGCCATATATCCGTAGGTATAAGTCAAAGCAAGAGAAGACAAAGGAGCTGATACCATTATTCAGGACCAAGCAGAACGAGGTTAACTTCGGTTCTTTGGACCCGATCATAAAGAGGAGATTGAACTGGTGCGCTAAGAACGGTGTGAATTTCATATCTGGTACAATGAGTCCGGTTGATAAACAAATCGAATTCAAGGATATTGAGGCTCTGCCTAAGGGTATCGAATACTTCGTAAACAAAGGAATCAGGAGATTGATCTTGCAACCGAAGTTTATGGGTTCACGTTGCAATGTGTACTTGCATAAGACCGATATTGAGAAGTGTAAGGCAATAAGTAGGAATGCTTTCGAGATAAAGCCAGAGCGTTTGAATGCTAAGAAACATTTGAATGAACTGTTTGCTGAGTTGCAGGTGAAGTATGCCGACTTGTTCACGGAGTGTAATGCTGATACTATACTTTTTGATGGTGAATTATTACCTTGGAATTCAATGGGTAAAGACCTGATAGAGAGGGATTTCATGCTTGCATATAAGGCTTGTAACTACGAACACCAGATACTGAATGAATTCGGTTTTGAAGATACACTTGCGGAATTGGATACTAAGTTCGATATGGAGGATGAAAATCTGAAGAAGCACGAGCTTACAATGAAGAGGACGTATAACGAGTTCAAACCGGACATTCTGCATATCGATCTGATGCAGGAAGTGCTCGATAAGTACAAACATCAGCTTGACTTGTTTGGTAGCGATGGTGAGCTTGAATTCAAGCCGTTTGCTATACTCAAGACATATCATGTAGATGGTAGCGAGAAGAACTGGATAAGCTCCGATGTATCGAACATAGAAATGTTCAGCAAGTTGTCCGATAGTCCGTATTGTGTGATTGATTTCGATAACGATAATGCCAGCTTTGTTTACAATGAAGATGGTACGAAGAGGTATCTCAATTTTGATTATCCATTGGATGCAATCATATACTTCTGGGATTTCATAACGGGACAGAAAGAAATGGAGGGGTTGGTATTGAAACCTGAAATGGCATACGTACCGAATGTTGCCCCATACATGAAGTGCCGTAACAAGGAGTATTTGAGGTTGACTTATGGATATGATTACGACGTTTTACCGGTTAAGGTTGATCGTCTGATTGAGAACAAATCGATCAGTAGGAAACTGAGTACATCTATAAAAGAATACGAATTGGCAAGACAGTTGTTGAACGTAAAACGTAGCGATATAAGCGTAGATAACCAGGAATGGTTGAGCTTGGTAATACAATTGATAAACGAACAGGAAGGAGAGAAGACACTCGATCCACGTTTGTAAAACATATTAGCTGTGCCAGCTATGTGCGTAAGAAGCATCAGAGGGAATCTTAAACGGTTCCCTTTGTTGTTTTATATCTTGAGAAAAATCTGTTACCTTTATACTAATGAAACAACTACAAGCAGCTGAAAAATTCATCAGTAGGACATTAAATGAACTTGGCTTTACATCTGATGTAGCATTACATGTTATAGAAGCCTATAGTGAAAAAAACAGGACTTATCATAATGCTATTCATATACTTGAAATGTATGAATATGCTATACGTGTACAAGCCGATAATATTCTTTCTCAGGATGAATGGCAAGCATTCCTACTTGCTATTATATTCCATGATGTTGTTTACAATACAAAGTCGCATACCAACGAAGAGGATTCTTATGAATATTTTATTAATGCGATATATACATCTGGGTTGAATGAAGAAAAATGGACTAAAATAATTCCAATGATAAAAGAAATGATACTTGCAACAAAGTATCATGATTTTAAACCAGAATTACCATTGTATATCCAATATATAATTAAAGCTGACCTTGAACGTTTGACTTTACCTTTCCCAAGTTTTTGGAACAATACAAAGCAATTGATGAAGGAATATGCCTTTGTTGATTGGGCAGTATTCAAGGAAGGCCGTATGAAGTTCTTTGAAAGTTATCGTCACAAGGTAATATTCATGGGTCCGCAAGCTGTAGAAATTATAACTATGGCACATGCTACACTTTCTGTATGGGAACCAAGAATAGGTGTTATGCTTGGTTCATGGGACCCGTGGCATGTAGGTCATCAAAAAATGTATGATGATGCTTGTGAAATATTTGATAAAGTAATAATTGCTCGCGGACAGAATACAAGTAAACCACCTCATACTTTCCCTATGCCCGATTGTGTGTTATCTACCTGTCAAGTAGATAATTACAGCGGTTCGGTTATTGATTATCTAAATTCAAAATCTTATCCCGTAACACTTATAAGAAGCATTCGCAATCAGAATGATCTTACAAACGAAATAGCATTTTGTCAATGGATACAAGATAAGAAACCAGAACAGAAGTATATATTTCTTGCAACTCATCCATCGGTTGCACATGTATCTTCATCATTGTGTAGAGAAGAAAGAAAAATTAATGGTAACAAAAAAACAGAATATGAACTTTAATTCAGTAGAAGAAGTATACGACGAAGCCATCCGTCTCAGCGAAAAAGCAGAAGTTGTTCGCCCAGATTTACAGACAATCGGCAACATGGTAATGAAAGCCATGGAAGAACTTGGCGAACTGTCTACAGACCTGCTTAAATTAAGTGGATATAAGGTAAACAGCGAAGACAAGGCAGCGATCAGTGAAAATGCTAAAGAAGAAGCAATTGATGGTATACTTATTTATATTAACATTTGTAATAAACTGGGTATTACTAAGGAAGAATTCATTGAAATTGCTGGTAGGAAATTAAATAAATGGGATTCAAAACATCTTACTAAATGATAGTAATATTCAGATTGCTTTGGGCACTTGTATTCACAATCATGTATCTTTTGATTGGCTTGCTTTTCTTTATAGTCACGTTTAAACCAATATCTTGTATCGAAGTAGATACACGAGAGCTTGGTTTTTTCAAACCGATTGATACATTGGGAGAACACGGCTTGTGGAGATCACATTTTCACTGGGCACTTAAAATACCTAAACATGGACAATAAAATATTTAACGTAAACGGAAGAAGTCAAGAATTGCTTTTAAAAACATTAGAACTTTGTCTTGAAGCTCAATATGTTGAAGGATGGTGTATTCATCCAAAACATGGGTTTACTTTATTGTGGCATGTTAAGGATAAAAGTCATAATAAGTTTCCGATAAATCTAAGTGCTCAAATGATTACTCCCATTGTATTTGAATGGTTGAATTCTGAAGAGGCTGAAAAAATACCTTGTATTGATATGGATGCAGATATAGATCATGATGGTCACAATCATAAAGGTTGGAGAGTCCATATAAATGGAGAGTTGGACACTTATGCTATGTGTGCCATAAAACCGGCGTATCTTTGGTACGGTAAATAATTTTTAATGAAGAAGATAACAATACTTATATTACTTTGCATTTTGACATTTAGTTCTTGCAGGGTATTTCATCACAGTCACAAAGTTAAGAGACAATACAGTTGTCCAAGATTTTAATATGGGAAACTTAGATCGTAATAGTAAATTTCTTGCCTTGATACTTCGTCATCAGCCGGAGAAAGGGAATATTGTGCTTGATAAGCATGGTTGGGCTACTGTAGAAGACCTCGTACGTAACGCTGGTTTTAGTGCTCAAAATCTCGATGAAATAGTTAGGACTGATAACAAGTCTCGTTACGAATTTAATGCCGATAAAACGAAGATAAGGGCTGTACAAGGTCATTCTCTCAAAGATGTAGATGTGCAGCTTGAAAAGTGTATACCACCTGGAGAACTATTTCACGGTACAAAGGAAGACGTCAAGATGGCGATAGCGAGGAAGGGTTTACTTCCTATGAATAGGCAACATGTTCATCTTACCGATAACTTGAAAACAGCACAAGAGACGGCAGATCGTCGAAATGGTAAATCTATTATTCTCAAGATTGATTCATGTCAAATGGCGGCTAAAGGGTACAAATTTTATAAGGCATCTAACGGTGTATGGCTTTGTTATGAAGTACCACCAGAATTTATCACAGAATATACAAAATAAAGAATGAATCATTTAGACCCGAATAAAAAAATATGTTATCTTGATATGGATGGTGTTCTATGCAACTTTGAAGAAGCATTGTTCGCCATTTTTCCACATTTGAGAGAATTGGAACCTCATTCAGATGAATTAAGTAAACAGATTGATGAATTGTGTGCTCCTGGTAAACCTGGTGCCCGTATGTTCTTGAACATGCCTCCGATAGAATTTGCCGTGGAGTCATATCATATTTTGACCGAACATTATAACGTACTTTTGCTTACATCTGCTCCATGGTTATGCCACGAGAGTGCTATGGACAAACGTATATGGGCTGAGAGGGAGCTTGGACCGAAAGTTAAGAAAAATATCATAATTTCGCATCACAAGGGTTTGTGTATGGGTGATTATTTGGTCGACGATAGATTAAAGAATGGCGTGACTATGTTCAAAGGCATACATTTTCATTTTGGTCAAAAAGATGCAGAAAACTGGCCTAAGGTAATAAGAAGCCTATCTGAACTTGATGGCTGGGAAAATGAATTTTCGGGACCTTATGATAGAGCAGCGAACTTGAGGTGGCAAGAACTTTTAAAACAATAACTATGAATGCAAGAAGAAAAGAAAGTAAAGAAGAACAAAAGCGATGCAGATAACGATTCGCATGTAAATTTTGCCTCGGGCAACAATTTTTATATATTCGGTAATGTAGATGATAGTTTTCCAAAAAACATCATAGTCCCATTTATAGAAGCTGTTAACAAGCAGATTAATAAAAAAGAACCATCAGAACTGCACCTCTATATCACATCAAGGGGAGGTCAAGTAAATTACGGATTCGATCTAATATCTCATATTGAGAGGGCTGTAGCTGCCGGTGTTGAAGTTAATACATACGTAACCTCAGAAGCATGTTCTTGTGGATCGTTGATAGCTGTCACTGGTTCTAAAAGATATATCGGTAAGAGAGCTTATCATCTTTTACACTTCGCAAGAGGTTGGGATTATTCACATAATCCAATTATGATAGACAGAAACGCAGAGCAGGGCAAATTCTGGCAGACTGAACTGGTAAACATCTACAAAAAGTACACAAAAGTGAAAGATATTGAGGCTAAGTTACTCGCCGACAATTTTATGGTTAACGGTTCTGCTGCTTGTATTAAATTGGGCATAGCAGACTACGAAATTTAAATTAATGGATACTTCATACAAAGAATTGACAGAATTGACGATGAAAGCTTATGAGCTTTCCGATGAAAAATTAGCAGAAGAGGCTAAAATATTATTCGAAAAATTTCCAACAGCAATGCGCGCTTATACTTATCCGCTCGATAATATAATAGCTAAAAGGATAGCCACTTACTGTAAGACCAAGGGTGTCCCAATGGAAGAATACGACGGTCCGCTTGTATTTAAATCATAAAGATTCTAAATGATAAGACAAATTGAGACTTCAAATTTCTCTCAGGTACACGACCAACAGTCTATAGTTAAAGTGACTGCAGCTTGGTGCTCAGCATGTAAGGCTACACAACCAACCTACGAAAAACTGGCGAAAGAATTTACAAACGTGAACTTCTTCGAGATAGATGCAGACAAGAACGTAGATTTAATTACCTCTATGGGTATAAAATCTTTACCGACGTTCGTACTGTTCAAAGGTGGACAGTCGACAGGCAGTTATAAAGGCGTAGAAGAGAAGGAAATACGAAAAAAGATAGAAGAAATGATCTAAAGAAAAGGGGCTTAATCGCCCCTTTCTTATTTAATGCCTACAAACTTGTTCCTCATAATCTCGTAAGTCTTAAGTGGAATCTCTCCGTAATTTACGGCCTTATCAATCTTCTTAATATCTTCTATCAGCTTTGATCTATTGGCCGCGGTAATGTTAATCACTTCTGTGTTGCTCTTAGAGCTTTGTATTTTTTTTGCCATTAACTTTGGGGTTTTGTTAAATAAAGCTTTCAGTTATTTTAAATAGCTAAGAAGTCTTGGTATATTTGTACAAATACTTTAATGAAATACTTAAGTTTAGATATAGAAACAACAGGTTTGGATACAGAGAGGGACCAGATAATAGAATTCGGCTGTATTGCAGTAGACACGAATCAACATCCATCAACATGGAAAACTCTGCATACCATAATTAAGCATGATAGGGTAGAAGGTAGCCCATATGCTATTGCATTAAATGCACGTATATTCGAATTCTTACAACAAATGGAAACCGATCCTGAAGACGTAGAAAATGATTGGAATGTTATAACACCAGATCAATTATTCCCTCTGTTACTTTCCTTCTTGCAGGATGCGGGCTTTGATTTTAAGAACGGACATTTTACTATTACTGTAGCTGGTAAGAATGCTATGAGCTTTGATGTACCTTTCTTGAAGAATCATTTCAACAAGTTCAATAATTTAAAGTTCGTCGGAATAAACGACCCACGTCATGATACAGAACAAATACGTTTTGCACATAGAGGCATCGATCCATCTATACTTTATGCTGATTTCACAAACGATGAGAGGTTGCCAAGTCTTAGCGAATGTAAGAAGAGAGCTAACCTCGATATAAATGTAAGCCATCACGCTTTGGAAGATGCTTGGGATGTAGTCATGCTTATATGCAAGCACAGTGGCTACGATTTCTCAAAAGTAATTACAGAAGACTATCTTAACAAATATTACGTAAAGGATAGCCGTCTCAGTAGAGATTGGTCTCCATGTTGGGTTATAGCTCCTGGCTTATACATTCGCAAAGAATCATTTTCCGACAGTCCATTTAGAAATTTTAAAATAATAAACATGTTCGGCCAATTAGAGTTGTATATATGGAGTACTCTCGAGCTTGACAGCATGATTCAAAATTCAGGTGCATAATGAGAACTTTTGTAGTAGGTGATATACACGGTTGTCACGAACCGTTGTTGGAATTATTGACTCAAGTGGAATTTGACTATGAAAACGATAGACTTATTTCTATGGGAGACCTATGCGATAGAGGTTCTACTACGTGGGAAGTAATCGAATTATTACTGAAGGTTAAAAACAAAGTATTGGTTAAGGGTAATCATGATCCATGGTTGGAAACATGGCTAAGAAGTCCTGGAACAAGACAAGATGTTTGGCTATATAATGGTGGCAGAACGACGTTAGCTTCTTATGATAAACATAAGAACGAAAATTATGCAGAACATTTGGCATTGTTACGTTCACAGGTATATTACCACATCGAGAATAACATTTGTTTTGTGCATGGTGGCTTCGATAAAAACCATCTTCTTAAAGATCATGATCCAGAGAGTTTAATGTGGGATAGAGAGCTTGTAATGCAATCTATGTCTGCCAAGAAAAATAAACTTGTAACCAAAGATGGATTCGATCTTATATTTGTTGGTCATACACCTACTTTATATTGGGATGAATCTGTACCAGGTAAAGGAATACAACCTATATATAAACCTATATTCTCTGGAGGAGTATGGAATATAGATACAGGTTGTGGTAAAGGAGGACATTTAACATTGTTCGACTTGAACAACATGACTTACATTCAATCTGAAAAGAAATATTATAATGAATCTTAATCCTTATGGTTTACAGAAAGGTGATATAATTACTGGATACAATTCTGGCATTCATGAAATATTAGATATTCAACGTTTAATAAATGACAGCATAGAAGTTACATACAATCAAGTGTATTCTATGGATGGTAGACCTATGGCAATGAATAGACCAGCTAAATGTGATATAAAACATTGTAAGCCGGCTGTACTCGAAATACCTAAGATAAAAGAAAGAATTAAAAGCCTTAACGAATTACTCAATTATCTTCAAACGATTGCAACTATATAAATAAGTAAATCGCTTATTGAATGGCATCGTTTAAAATAGAAGATTACTTCATTTTCAAGAATGTTACACCAAGCTCTATGCAACAGGATAACATTCTTCAATTTTCATACCGTTCCCCAAACGGTGTACACGATACAAAACCTCTCACTATCGTTACAGAGAAACTAAGCGATAGATTTTACGGCATTAACTTGAATTACGACATGCGAGAATTGAACGAAGCGGTAACAAATCTTGAAAACAAGTTGTTACCATTTCTCGAGAAAGCTTACTATAAGAAATACCCAGACAATAAAAAGAAATTAAACGAGGAACACATAAAATTCACAAAAAGCTTGATTACGGAAGTGGAATATCATGAATTTATGAAAACTTATCCCAAGAAAGATCTCGAACAATTCGAGATCAGAGGTAGAAACATGGATGCAATGAGATGTTATAGGTATGATAGAATGACGGCAGTATCAAAACTTATATGGAAGACTTAATATACTCTATGAGATAGGCTTAGTATAAAAAGCCAAATCATTTGAGTTATCAACCATGCTATATTTATAAACAGTACCGTGAATACTATAACCCATGGTAGTGTTGGTATAAGGAGAAACTTTACGAGTGTTAATATCAATGTCAAAATAGACACACGGAACCAATTAGTATTTAACTTCACCATTATTTGCTTGTTTTAATTCGATGTTGTACAACTCTGGGTCTTTATGTCTCAACCTATCGAACCATGAGTTTGCCTTTATCTTACAATAGTACAAGTTATCACCTTTTTTCGACTTTACGACACCCTTACAAATAACTCCCTCAACCAAATTATAAACATTGTTCTTTATATCCTTAACGAGGTCCATGTTTAAATTACCCTCATAAACAACTGGCGGTATGCCTAATGCTCCAAAATCCTTTATGAACTGTTTCGGAGGTATAAAACCCTTTTTATGTTGATCTATATCAAATAAAACAACATCGAATTCATCGTTCTCGAGATCATGTCTACCGAACTCAGAATTCTTACCTATGAATTCAGCAAAACACACAAATGATTGTGTATCTCTGTAATTTTTGCTTCTGAATATCTTATCAAGTTCTGCTTCATACTTGTCTTTAAACAATTGTATACCCTTGCCGAGATCATGTGTTTCATCTATTAACACGTTTCTCGAGCCGAACTTATAGAAGCCTCTCTTCTTAGAATATTCAAAACGAAGGTTGGAGCCATCCAACTTATCGAATGCGACAATTGGAAGGCCCCAGTAATCTCCATAATAATCTATAGTCTTATATTCAAGCATTTTCTGGCAATTTAATTCTATTTAACAGGAAATCCACATCTTGTGAAAATATTGGTGATTCAACTACTTCCCAATTCGTCCTTACTATATCACCATCTTTAGTGGTTGGATAATCAGATGCTACCCATACATCTTTTTCAAAAGTATCGTTCATAGGTGTTGGACCATCTAAGAAATAAAATTGTTTAGTATCGTCTTCGTTCTTCCAAAGACAAACCGGTCTATTATTAAGATAAGTCCTCTTCTCAATAAATCTACCTCTCTTCTGTCCTGCAGGGTAATCATTCCAATTTACACCCTTCTGCCACATCATTTCTTGCTTAACGAGTCCATTTTTACCCTCAAGTTCTTTGTGAGAGTATAGTGATTGTGCAGCAGCAGAAATACTGTTCTTTTCAGCATCCCGCTGTCTCCAAAGGAAGTAATTATATACTTCAATAGCAGATGGTACGGTCCAGAAGCGAGCATCGAATTCTGCCATTTTAAAATTTTCAATGATATTTTGTCCACGTTGAACAATTGAAAATTCATTATCAGATATTGTTTTAATAGAAGCTTTAAAAATTAGC
>Ga0214192_1000606_pt1 | contig 21950 bp, 26 predicted proteins | sample TroBogEpilimnion_44_FD_153030 | JGI IMG/M metagenome (GOLD analysis project Ga0214192, IMG submission 153030) | Freshwater microbial communities from Trout Bog Lake, WI - 29JUL2008 epilimnion | ecosystem: Environmental > Aquatic > Freshwater > Lake > Epilimnion/Euphotic zone | place: Trout Bog... | reverse complement strand
GTTCGGGAACATCTGGGACATCTGGGACATCTGGAAGTTCAGGGACATCGGGAAGTTCAGGGACATCTGGGACATCAGGAACATCGGGAATTAATGGGACATCTGGAAGTTCGGGGACATCAGGGACATCAGGAACATCGGGAATTAATGGGACATCTGGAAGTTCGGGAACATCTGGGACATCTGGGACATCTGGAAGTTCAGGGACATCTGGAAGTTCAGGGACATCTGGAAGTTCGGGGACATCAGGGACATCGGGAAGTTCGGGAACATCGGGGACATCGGGAATTAATGGGACATCTGGAAGTTCGGGAACATCTGGAAGTTCGGGGACATCAGGGACATCTGGAAGTTCGGGAACATCGGGAATTAATGGGACATCTGGAAGTTCGGGAACATCTGGGACATCTGGGACATCTGGAAGTTCAGGGACATCAGGAACATCGGGAATTAATGGGACATCTGGAAGTTCAGGGACATCTGGAAGTTCAGGGACATCAGGAACATCGGGAATTAATGGGACATCTGGAAGTTCGGGGACATCTGGAATTAATGGAACATCAGGTAGTTCAGGAACATCGGGGACATCGGGGACATCAGGTAGTTCAGGATCATCGGGTACATCTGGGTCATCAGGAATTAATGGAACATCAGGGACTTCGGGAATTAATGGAACATCAGGGACTTCGGGAATTAATGGTGCTGGTGGTGCTTTGGGTTATTATGGTTCATTTTATGATACAACAACACAAACATTGCCAGCAGCCAACACACCAACAGTAATTACACTTAATACAACAGCCGAGAATAATGGAGTAAGTATAGATTCTACTTATAAATCAAGAATTAAATTTGCTAATGCTGGAACATACAACATACAATTTTCAGCACAAGTTGCTGATAATAGTTCATCAAATGCTAATTTCTGGTTAAGAAAAAATGGTACTGATTTAGCTTGGACAAATAGTGAAGTAACAACTTCTAATCAAAATCATTATGTATTACCAGCTTGTAATTTTGTAATGACATTAGCTGTTAATGATTATCTTGAATTTGTTTGGATGAGTAATGATTCAGCAAATACATTACAATCACAACCTGCCACTACATCACCAGCACAACCAGCAGTTCCATGTATGATTGTTACAGCACAGCAAATAATGTATACACAACTTGGTCCAACTGGATCAGCTGGGACATCGGGGATTAATGGGACATCGGGAACATCGGGAAGTTCAGGTACTTCTGGAATTAATGGAACATCAGGTACATCAGGGACATCAGGACAAAGTGATAAATATTACACTACATCATCAACCTCAAATACTATTGGTGGTGTCGGTGTATCTAAGTCTTTCATAGTTGGAACAGGTCTATCATATACTACTAACCAAAGTGTTATAATTTCAAGTGGAAGTGATTATATGATTGCAATAATAACCTCATATAATTCAGGTACTGGTGCTTTAGTTGTGACAGTGGTTAGTGCAGTTGGTATAGGTAATTTTTATAATACTTGGTCAATAAATTTGACAGGTGCATCAGGCACTAGTGGAACATCTGGTATAAGTGGAACATCTGGATCACTATCATTATCAGGAACAACAGATAATGGTGTTATAACATTAAATGGTGCATCACCAAATGCAACAGTTGAAAGTAATTTAACGTTTGATGGTACTAAATTAGGAGTTACTGGATCAATGACTTTAAGTGGTACATTCTCAGGTAGTAATAATAATTATGTTGATGCAAATACTATAACACAAACTGTTCTACTTTTTCTTGCAAATAACTGCTGACAGAGAGATGGATATTAAATATATAAACAAACAAAAAATGTTTATATTATGGCAACAAGTTTAACTTTCACTAGTGCAGCGTTTTTACAAGCAACCCTAGCAACCGCTTCAACGGCAATAAATACTAAATTTGATATATTAGCATCAGATTCTACATATTCAAGAAGATTATATGGTATAGGGGTTACAAATACACTAACTAGTGCGGAAACTTTGACTTTTTTTATTACTAATGCAACTACTTCAGTTGCGTATCAGATTTATACACTAAATGTCCCTGCAAGTTCTGGAAATACTACAACAACTGCTAATATTGATGCTTTTGGTAATGTATATGGTGCATCTATTTTTAATAAACAAAGAGATGCTAATGGTGTTCCATATTTTAATATACCATCAAATTGGAAATTACAAGCATCAATAAACACAACATTAACAGCTGCTACAATGTCATTTATTGTTTTTGGTGAAACATACGCTTAATAAAAATGGGAAATAGTTTACTATATAATAGTTCTTGTTTTATGTATAGCACAGGTGTTACTGCATCAACTAGTGCTAATACTAAATATAATATATTAACAACATCTTCTAGTGATAGAAGATTATACGGAATTGCATTGTTAAGTAGTAGTAATTCAGCTGAAACTATTAAAATATATTTGACCAGTGCTACTAACTCTTCATTTTATCAATTGTGTGCTGTTAATATTCCGGCAGGATCCGGTACAAATGGTACAGCACCAGCAGTTGATGTATTCTCAAGTACAATGTGTGAGTCTATTTTTCAGAAAACAAGAGAACCAAATGGACTAGCTTATTTTAATATTCCAGCAAATTGGAAATTACAAATGGATTTTAATACAACTTTGATAGTTGGACAAACTATAACAACACACGTCTTCGGAGAGATATATTAATATGGGAAATTCACTAATACTTACAAACTCATTACATCTACAATGTATATCACTAACTTCTTCAAGTTCTATTAATACTATATACCCCGTAGTTACTGCAACATCATCAGTTGATAGAAGAATATATGGTTTAGGTATGTCATCAACTTCAGCAAATACACAAACTATAAAAATATATTTAAATGATGGTACTAATAATTACCAAGTTTCACAATTTTCTTTAAGTGCAAATGCTGGTAATGATATAACAATTGGTCCATATGATATATTTGGTGATACCAATGTGAATGCTATTTTCGGTAAAAGAGTTGATACAATAGGTGTATATTATTTTAATTTGCCAAAAAATTGGAGTATATCAGCAAGTTATGGGACAGCACTTACATCACCAACGGGTGCTACTTTAACATTTACATCACAAGGTGAAATATATGATGGTGTTACGAATAGATATACATCAACACCATATCAACAAATTGCAACATATTCTAATGCAACTGGAACAACAGAAACTAATATTTTGGATAGTAAGTTATATGATAGGAGAGTATATGCTATTACTGCCGCTAGTACTGATTCTACTGCTAGAACGATGTATATCAAATTGAGTAATGGGATAACTAGTTATTTATTATATACAATAAGTATATTGGCAAATTCTGGTAATACCACAACAATACCATCAACTGATATCTTTTATGATACCAATGGATTTTCTGCAACTTTTTTCAACCAACAAGCAGAAGCAGATAGTGGTCAATACTATTTTAACTTACCTGCTGGTTGGAAATTGACAGGTACAATGGCATCCTCTGTAGCAATTGGTGCACAAATAACAATAGAAACAATAGTAGATAGTTATGAGTAGTAAAGGAGAAATGGAGTCAGGTCTTAGAATGGGACAGCACCAAGGTATTAAAAGTGGTATGGTTTTCTCTAGGATGGATAGTGGTGTTAAGAAAGGTGTTATTAGTGACATAGGTAAGCATAATAAAACACAAGATCCAACTGTTGGTTTATTGGGTAGTAAAAAACCAGTTATATTTTGGTTAGCAGATTATACAAATGCAACAGTTACAAGTACTAATATAACAACCATTTATAATTTAATGCAAGGTGGTACTAACTTATCTAATGCAGGTTCTGGTTCATTAACTTGGGTATATAATGGTATGTTAAACAATAAATCTTATATTGATTTAAACACATATGATATTATATTATCCACTGCTGGATATTTGGGTGGTAAAACTGAAATGACTTTGATGATGGTAGCTCGTTTAGCATATCCAAGTGTTAATAGTACATTATTTTCATTTGCATCAACAACTAGTGCTGATACCATAGGTGATATATTAGTTTCTTCAAATTTAGGACAAACTATATCAGTTCGTTTTGTTGGTAACCCAAATAGCACTATATCACAATATCAAACATTTGATCCATTGGTACAAGGTGTTAATAATAATAATTGGTTTTTATTAACAGTTAAATGTAGATTATATCAACCAGGTGGACAAGGTTCAGAAATGGAGATATATGTGAATGGTAAATTAAATATGACACCTATAACTACTACATTTGGTGGATCAACATCAACCTTTACAAATGCTGTTACACCAGCATTTGGGAATATTGCCACACCACATGCATCAGGTGGATCACAGATAGCAGGTGCTTTATTACTTGATTATTGGGCTAACTCTTCAGAACAAATTAGATTAGAAAATTTTTTTAGATGGTACTATGGATTTAAATTTTGATAACACAACACAAACTCTTGTATTAAAAACAGAGTATTCTTTAGATATCACAAACTTAGTTGTGAGTAAAATGGCATTTGCTGGTATAAAATATGATTCTATCATATTATCATTTGATCCAAGTGTAGTGCAACAACAAGATTATCAATATTATTATGAAAATGGTTTGGATTATATATTTGATATTGTAAATATTACATAAATTATAATATTTTTTTTTAATATATATACTATGAGAATTAAAAATTTTAAGGATTTTAGTAAAACTAAATTAAATGAGAATACTGAGTTGATAAATACCATCTTAGATAAGATAAATGATACTGGTATGGATAGTTTAACTGATTATGAAAAATCAGTTTTAAACAATGCATCAAGGGGAGATAATAAATTTGAAACCATGGAAGATGATGTTATTTCATTTCTAGATAAAAGGTTTGGGAAATTATTAGTCAGAAAATATAAAAGAACAAGTTTTGGGTTTCCTATTGTTGGTTATTACTTTATAAACGAGGAAGAAAATAGTCGTTTATTAGATTTGGAACTTTATAAAATATTAGATGAGAAAACTAATCGTGTTAGAATATTAAATGCTTTATGTGTTGATTATCGTTCATTGAAAGATATAAAAGATAGATATGGTTTATATGATAAAGATATGCATTATTATATTAAAAAATGGTTTATGAATAGTTCTTATATTGGTGAATTGAGTTATAATAAAGAATTACCATTACCTGATAATTTTGATATAAAAGATGTTAGATTAGTTTTCTAATTTTGATAAAATGATAAAAAATATTTAATATATACACTATGAAACTTAATAAATTTTACGAATTCGTACAGGCTGATTTTGAGCCTATGAGCTCCTTTCACATAAAGAAAGAGTTAAATACTAAATTATGGGATGATTTTAATTTAGATGATGAGATTAGAAAAAATCTTTTACAAATAGGTCAAGACTTTTTTGAAGGTACTGAAATACACACTGATGTTTTGGATATTGTTCTTACTGGATCGTTGTGTAATTATAATTGGTCTGAAAGATATTCTGATTATGATTTACATATTATAGTAGATCAATCAAAAATAGATGATAATCTTGAAAATGCTGAAAAATTATGTGATTTTGCAAAAAGAATGTGGAATTCACAACATGATATAAAAATTAAAGGTTATGAAGTTGAAGTTGCTATACAAGATGTTGAAAATTTAGATATAGCAATGAAAACTGGTAAAATGGGTGGTGTTTTCTCACTTATGTTCAATAAGTGGATTAAAAAGCCTGAGAAGGTTGATTTTAAACCAGATGAAAAAACTATTAGAGCAAAGGCAGAACCTGTTATGGAAAAAATTGATGAACTTAAAGAAAATGTTGATGACTATACATATTCAGAATTTAAAGAGAAAATTGATAAAGTTTGGGATAAAGTTAAAAATTTCCGTAAAAGTGGTCTTGAAAGTGAAGGTGGTGAATTATCAATTGGTAATTTAGTATTTAAATTACTTAGACGTAATGGTTATGTTAACACTGTTATGGAATTAAAACGTGATGTTTATGATAAACAATTTAATTAAAAAATGGATATAGGAATAGGTGAAGTAGAAAATATTTTCAAAGAAATATTTGATGATGAAAAGGGAGTAGTTTCATCTATTGAGACATTGTATGAGAAACCTAAAGATGATGAGAATTTTCTTAAATTGGTAATATCTATCCAAGGATTATCAACAGAAGAAAATACTATAATACACACTAAATTTATATTCAAAACAGATACACATAAAAGACACTTAATTGATAAGTCATTTTTATACTTATATGATATAAATTGTGTTTATCATAAAATAGATTTTTCAAGTGTTATTGATATGAAAAAAAATATTGAAGATATTTTAGAATCTAATAATTTTGGTGAAGATATTATAATACTTTCAGATTTTATTGAATCACCAGCTCTATTTTTAAATTATTACATGAAGAGAGCTAAGATTGAAGATTATTCAATTTTTGATGTTGAATATGAGCCTAAGTTTAAAACCACACCTTGTGATAAAACTACATTTGATTTTAAAATAAATATAAACAATAATTATAATATAGATCTATCTATTTATAAAATAGATGCTAAGGATGAGGATGATACTAATAAGTATAAATTTCAATTTAGATTTATGGATGAAATAATGACTGAAGAAGCAGAAGATCTTAAAAATATACATTATTTTGTTGGATCTAATATTGCAAAGATACTTGATAAAAAATTAAAAAACAATTAATGAAACACTTAGATAAATTTAAATATTTTTTAAAAGAAAATATTGATAGTATTGAATGGGATAGTGAAGAAATTGATGAATTCTGTGTACATATTAAGGATTTGGGATCAGAGATTAAAATACAACCTAAAAGACTTATACTGAAGGGTGAATATGAGGGTAGGGAAATTACAACTATTAGAATTTCCTTACAAAATATGAAAAAAATTGGAATTCAAGATGATACAGGTTTAGATTATGGTACCATTTATGATGATCGTATATGGGATATATTAACCGAAATTAAAACACTTAATAAGCGATTAATGAGTGATAAAGTATTTATACATTTAACAACTGCTGATATAAAAATATCATATTTACATAATAAAGTAGATAATAACTTGGATTTCAAATTAGAGAAATTATTAAGTGATTTAAAATCAAAACGTGCACTAACTGATTTTGGTAAAAATACATCTTGCTGGATAGATGGTGATAAGATAATTGTTAAGTGTGTTAGTTATTATTCAAAAAGAAAATTTGATAATTATATAAAAGGTATTGATTTATCAGATTGGGATTTAAATTTTGATGAAAGATTTGTAAAATCACCTATGTCACCTAGAATACCTGATGGAGTTGATTGTACAATAACAATAACACCAAAAAAATAATTTTATAAAATAATATATAAGATATGAATAGAGATAACCAACCAACATTTAATGTTAATAGAAAAATTGCTAACTTCAGTGATTATGCTAGTAATAAAGATAGTTTAAAAAAAGCTAATCTACAAACAAAACGTAATTCAGAAGATCAGCAACATATTGGAAATTTTAGAAATGAATTTGATCCAATTACTCATAAAGTAACACAACAAACACCTGAAGAGATTAAAGATAAGTTAGATGCTATTGAAGAAGTTGAAAACACCAAAGAAAGTAATACTATTAAAAAATTTAGTGAAGATTTTGATTGGGATGAAGTATTAGGTAAAAATAATACTAAGAAAGAAATAGAAAATGATCCTTGGACAGACCTAGAGAAGGATATGGTTGAATTGGCTGATAAATATTCAGGTAAATTTGGTGTAGATTCATATGGAGTTGCTGATGCGATGTATCAAATAATGGATACTATGTTCCAAAAGAAATAATTAAAAAGAGAGTTAAAACTCTCTTTTTTTATTGGTAGAAGTTTGTCTAAGTTTAAATCTCTTTTAACTCTTTTTGATATATTTCCCAAAGTTATATCAAATAAATCCTCATCAATCATTTTAAGTAGATTGTTTTTATATTTGTTATACCATTCGTAAAATATATCTATTGAGTATTCCATAATCTCTATAAATTTAATGTCCATAGAGGGCTCATAAGAGCACACTAATATGTTTATCATATCATTTAATGGTGAGGATGAATTGGGGTTTATATAATCAATAGCAAAGCACATATTCCAATCTATTGTAATATTAAAACCCAATTCATGTATTCTATTAAATTCCTCTTCTATTTCCATTGTATATAACTTTATTTATACGAAAATCCCTTTTCTCTACCAAATCATATGGTTCTATTAAAATATTACCATCTGAAATTGATAACTCCCATTCAATACCTGTCTTTTGGTCAACTAAAACCAACCGATCCATTCTACCAATTCCATCGATATCTATTGATAACTCTGGTGGTTCGGTAATTTTACCAATTAAACTAGCATTGTTATTGTTTGTATCGGTTGTTACAGATAATGCAGAACTTCTTTTTTTCTTATTCATTTAAAATATTATTTATTTTCTCATTTCTAATTCTAGAAATTACTTCGGATGGTAAATCAGGTTGCTCTTCATCTCTTATGTAAATAATCTTTGATTCTCCAATTTTAAATGATATAGGTATATCTAGGATTAATCTAGGATTAATGGCAGCTTCTGATACAACATTAAATTTAATTTCACCTATATTTAATTTAATATCATTAAGTAAAAATAATTTAGTATCACTGTATTTAAAAAATTGATTAACATAGATATTTTTATCACAAACAGTTCCAACAATATATGATGTACCATATGATGCATTTTTAAACGGTAGTGTATTAAATTGTACACCATCTTGTATATTAGAGCAAATCCTTACATTTGATATTAAATTCTTATATTCAGTAAATCCTATTATATAATTGTTTAAATCATTACCTACTTTAAATCCATTTTTTCTTAAATCTATAACTTCATACTCATAAGATTTATTAAATTCTTTAATTAACTTTTTATCAATATGATTTCTAATATCAGATTTCATCTGTGAGATGTAATGATTTAATACATACATTTCATCAATATTCGGATATGAAATTGGTGAAGCAACCGAAATTTTATGTGTTTGGAAGTCTATAAGACATTTATCCTCTTTGTAATAATCATTATATTCAAAAAGTGTAAAATTTCCATCAATAATCAAATCAATTATATCCATTATTAAGTTATATTATATCTTATCAGATTGTTTTAATATATCACCTAAAAAATCTTGTTTAATTATACCATTTAGTTCATTACGAACCTCCATAAGTATCTTGCCTAAATTATTTTTACCTTTTCCTTTACATTTATCACAAGTACATTGACCATAAAAATTATCATGCCAATAATTACCTTCAATTAAAGTTAAATCACCAGTTGATATTAAAAGTTCTTTTAAATTCTCATCTTTAAATTTCTCCCTGATCGCCCAATTCATAAATGTTAGTTTCTTATCATCCCAATCACTTCTGACTCTCATTTGTTGGCATATTCTTTTAACTAAACCAGGATTATTTATTTTAGACAACATTTCTCTAAAATCAGCTACACTATATTGTGTGCCATTGAGTAATTGTTCATTATTACATTTCATTGCAACATAATATGCTTCTACACTATTATATTTTATTCCTTGGAATTCTATTTTACAAGGATAAAAATTAGATAAAAACCCATATCTTCCGTCAAATCTATCAATCATTTTATTTATTTATTTTTTACCAATAATACCAAAAAGCATCTTTATAATTATCATTGAATTCTATATTATAACCTTTTAGTATTTTTATTAAGGTTTGTTTAGATTTTGCTTTTTGTGATTTATTTCTTATTTTCCTAAAACTCTTTGGTGCATTTCTCATTTTATATAAATTATAAAATCTATTTATTATTCTACTATAAATTTCAATCTCTCTTGTAGTCTCTAACCTAAACCCACAACTATCATAAGAGATATACTCATCATATAATGAAAAATATTCCTTTTCATAAAGCCAATGTTTATTTAGATGTCTACTCATTTTATTTATAATAATTTTATAAACCAAAAAACACCTCACTCCCATTTAGGAAGTGAGGTGTAAAAAAGTCAGATTTCTCTAACGTTAGTGGAGGTGAAGGGAAACCGCCTCCCATGTACTAATCAGTTGTTAACAACTATTCATTCACAAGCTTATTGAGTTTTTCTTACACCCAAAAAATAGTTGATTTTAACCCAAAATTCAACAAAATGGTTTTCACATTTACTGTGTGATACAGTCGGAGAATTTTTTTAATTGGTTCTCTTATTAAACCAACTCAGGAGTGTTAGCTCCAATTGCTTTAAGGGTCGCTACTAAATCTTCACGAGTTCCTACTTCATTTGTTTTGCCATTTACGACGTTTATCATCTAATTTATTAATCGGTCATATGAAAACCCGATACTTGCATAATTATCACCAATCTGCTAGGCAAATCTATGACACCCCCTTGTTATTATCTTACAAAGATATATATTATATATTAATAATCAAATAAAGTTTTTAAATTTTTTTATTCTTTCTTCTAATTTATTAATTGGTGGCAAATAATCCCAATTAACTGAAACACTAGCACTACATAATTTAATCAAATATGACATATTCTGTCTTTCTTTATGTGTGTGTTCATTGAAATAACCAACAGATATATTAGTACATTCCGGTATCAAATCAATAAAGAAAGCAGAATCAGTGAATATACCAGTATTATCTGGTTTCATATCAAATCCTAATTTGTTATATTCGTTACACAACTCATTAGCAAATTCTTCTGAACAACATCTACCACCCATCTGATGTGTTATTATGGATGAATAATCCCTTCTATCAAATGATACACACCTTTTGATACTTTTTAAATAATCAATGTTAATGAATTTTTCAGATAGTTCATTAGATCCTATACCACCCACTTCTTCACCAATGAAAAAATAATAAAGCCCAGGAACGTTATTAGCCATCATATAAAGCATTATAGTTACACCAGCCTTATCATCTGCTCCTAAAATAGATTTACCATCAGAAACTATCATCTCTTCACCATATTCAATATAGCTATAAAGATTTACATCATTTTGTTTTTGGTCAGCTGAATCTAAATGGGAGGTAAACATTGTTGTTGGTTCAGATCCAATAATATGATAATAATTACCAACTATATCCTTTTTCAAACTTGGTAAAAATTCTAATACTTTATCTTCATATCCATGAGGATATGTTTTAGTTACCAAAGATAGAAATGTAGATCTTGGATCTTTTGGATTGTATTCAAATTTATCTAATTTTATCTTTTTCATAATTATTGTATTGATATATTTCCAGGTGTTATTTTAACGTAATATTCATTATTTTGATAATTATTTACATAGTCTTTACCACAAAATATAATATCAACATAATCTATTTTGCTAAGTGAAATTTCTTCATCATCAACTATCTTATATGAATTTTTTCTAACTATTAAACTAGCATCCTTTATTATTTCACTTGGTATCTTATCATCACCAATAGCTTTTATAAGCAAGTTAGCACCGATTATATCATCACCATTTAATTCACCTGTAGCTTTCATCCATATATCATTATAACTAGGACCAAATCCACCCAAATCAATTGCATATCTACCAGTATACATCTTTACTAAAAAATCATTTGATTTATTATCTAATGACCACCAAATATTATATCTTCTACCCAATTGATCAAATAAATATTTATGTTTAATATTTAAATCCATTTGTTTGAAATACTTCAAATCATCATTAGATGGGTTCATAAGTGTTTCACTTATAAATTCATTATATTTTAAAACCTTCATGTAATATATATTAAATCTTTAATATATAAAAACTAAATAAATCTATTCCAAGTCCATTTATCTTGACCACAACCAAATATTCTATAATTACCCATTTCGTGCATTATTTCAACTTCAGTTTTGAGAGGATCATGTCCCATTTTAACTAATTTCTTTTTATTATATGTGAATCTATGTTTACGTAATCCGTTAACAACCCACCAATAATTCCCATTTGTTCTATGTGTAAAGATAAATCCTAATGATTTGTACATGTCACCAGTGAACATAGAACGATCTGCATATGATATCATTTTATCTATATGATTATTATTTTTTATAAAAAAACTGAATAATTTTGAAGCAGCGCCTATAATGTTTGTATTTTTTTTATTACAAAATCTAATTAATTCATATTCTCTATTACCATTGATTGATCTCCAACCAAAACACATAAGACTTACTAATTCATCATTAAAGTATAATCCATATGCAGTGTTAAAATTTGCATATCCTTGTATATGATTTTCATTTAGAAATATTGACGTATCTTCGTTATTAACTATTCTTATTTCACATTTCCTTGCATATATTTTAGTCTCAATTTTAGATAATTTATTAAGTATTATTGATTTTATAATATCTTTACTATTTTTCCAATCATCTTCCCATATATGAAGTAAATGTATACCATTTTCCTCACATTTTAGACTTTTATCTAAATGATAATTTTTACTTTTAAATAATTCTGAATGCCAGTATAACCCATTAAATTCAATTGCAAGTTTATACTTGGGTAGATATATATCTAAGTGTAATGGTTTCAATAATTGTTTTTCAGTAGTTATAATATCGTTTTCATCAATACCTATTGATAATAACCAAGATATTATGACATCTTCATGTGATGATCTATTTATTTTTTTAATAGAGTTTCTAGAATGTTCAGTATTTAAATACGTATCAACACCATACCTCAATAAACAAGTTTTTTTAATTTGTTCTTTTACCTCATCTATATTTAATTGGTGTTCAACTCCATGTTTTTGTAAATAATATTTTTTAGTTTTTATTTTAAACTCATCGGTTTTAAAATAATGATCAACACCATATCTCTCCATTATAGTATTACTCCATTTATCACGAACTTCTGGGTTTTGGAATGTTGATTTAGTACCATATCTTTCCATATTGGTATTCTCAGTCTTTTCTTTGATTGAATCTAATTTAGCAATATTATCAACACCATATTTCTCTATAGTTGTATTTTTTCGTTTTTCTTTGGTTTCTTTGTCTGTTTGTGCACATTTAGCTGAACAAGATTTCCTATATCCATCTAACCAATTTTTATTAAAGGTTGTTCTTTTACCACATTTACAAGTGAATGGTTTATTTAGATCATTTACCCAATACCAAATTTTTTCTGGGAATGAAATTTCACCAATATCATCTATTTTGGATATAAATGAAATTATATCATTGTGAGTTTCAGAATAATTTCTAATAAAATATGTTTCTCTTAACCTCGAAGATGAATTGTTTAATATTTCTAATATTTTAGTTTTGCGATTATCCATTATATAAATATAATACTTTTTATTCAAATACTTTATATTATATTAAAATAATAATAATAATATGTTTATAATATTTAATAAAAAACCCTTGATTATCAAAATCAAGGGTTTTTTATATTTTTAACTAATTAGTTAAGATTAGTTCAATAATTGAGCAGCATCTTTAACTTGGATAGTCATAAATTGTTTTTGTGGGAACCATCCAACTTCAGCCACAGCATATCTCGATCTCAAAAGCATTCTTGGTGCAAAAGTCGCCTCAGATATAACTGAGATAGATTGTGCCATTAAATAAGGTACGAAAATGATACCTGGTTGATCAGCATTGTTTTTTCTACCTAAAACGATTCTGTTATCATTATATCTCATGTAAGGATCAACATAGATAGCGATATCTCCGATTGTTCCAACAGGGTATAATTGACCTTGTCCGTTTAATTTAGATCTAACTGGGTTAATAGTATAACCAGCGATATCTTGAAGAGCTGCAGCAAGTCCCCCGTTTGTGATAAGGTATTGAGCTGGACCTACACGACCCTCAGTTGCGATGTAGTTAGAAGCGTGAGCAATTTTAGTGATCAACTTTCTTTGAACAGCGTGAGTAGTTTCACCACCAACATTACCATTTCCACCAGATACAGTAGCATAAGCAGTATCTAAGTCAAATATAGTTTGGTTAGCAATTGTACCAGCTTGAGCATTAGCAAGAGGTGCATTACTTCTATTTAAAGTACCCATTTCAAATATTTTTTGAACGATTTGTTTAGAAATTGTTTGAGATAACTCATTAACAAGGATAGATTCCATTTTTTGAACGATGTCCATACCTGTGTTAGCTTTGATATCTTCAATTTCAGTTCTTCTTAAAGCTGAAGATACTTCAATAGTACCAACTGCAATAGTTTTAGAAGAGATTTTTGGTCCGATAACTCCTGAGTAAGAATCATCATCAGCTTGACGACCCATTGGGTAATCACCAGAAGCTAAATTAGCAGTCCAGTTAGCAGAGAAACCTGGGATATGATCCTCTAATGCAGATACTAATTGTACAGCAGCACCAGATACAGATTGAGTACCGATGAACAACAATTGAGAATTCATAGAAGTTGTTGGTCCAAAAGAGTTTTTAGTTTGATCAAAAGACCATAATGTATTAGCAGATGTACCAGCAACGTTTGCTTGTCTATAAGCTCTAAACATTGGGAAACCATCAACTCTTGAAAAACCTAAGAATTCTAAAACACCATATTTTGAATTTTGATTAGCTGTTGGTTCAGTTGCTGATAATGCAGTAGAAGTTGTAAAGTTAGCTACGAATAATCTACCACCAACGATACCACCAGAGTTTAAGTTAGCACCAGCAGGTAAGTTAGCTGCTAATACTGCATTAATAGCAGCTTGGTTAGTTGCTTGTAATTTGAAAACTTGTGGTCTTTCGTTTTCATTGTTAGGATCCATTCTAGTATCATCATATTGGAAATCAATATAAAGTAAATCAATTTTCGGACCTGGTGTTGGTTTAACTGCTACTAAGTCCAAACCGATAGTTTGAGCAGCAATTTTCATAGCAACTGGTAAAAGGTTTTGACCTACGTCTCCTGATCCAGCTATTGAGTTAGCATAACCAGAAGATGGTAAAGTACCACCAGCTAATGTGCTAATCCCTGGATTAACAACTCCACCCATACCTGCTACGTTAGAAGCATTTACATATGCATTTTCATTGATTGAGTGAAACTCAGCGTATTCCGCCATCCATTCAACTCTATCACCTGTAACACCCATGTTTTCTAAAACTGGTGCCCATTTCTTTGTCGCTTTCGCGTTGTCTATTCTAATGTGTGACATAATTTATTTTTTATTTTTTTTAATATTCTATATATTTCCCTATTTTACCTATTTTTAGTAAGTGTGGATTTTTTATAGATTAAATGTTTTTGAATCTTTCCATAATAGCAGTTACATCACTATCAGACAATTTATCCTCTTGAATTAATGCCTCGTGAGAAACTAGTTTTTTAGTAGTTGATTCATTTTTCTTAAGATTTCTAGTATTCCAGAAATGCTCAATTTGTGATTCTGTAGTTAAAACTTCGGCTGGGTATAATCTAGCTTGTGAAAGGATAGATTTTTTAGCTGTTTCGTTTAACTCATTCCAGATAGCCACTGTGTTTTCTGGCATTAATCTGATTACTCTTTCTTCAAGAGTTTCGTTTTTAGTTGATAAAGACTCAGAGATCAATGACAATACTTCTTTTTGTGAGAAGTAACTTCTTTCGTTTATGTGAAGTTTAACTGCTTCTTGTTCTTCGTTAGTCAAGGCATAATAGCTATCAACTTGTGATTTAGATAAGAATTTCAAGAAATTCAAATCAGATGTTTCAGAAACTTTTCGTTTACTAGCTTCTTCAATTAATTTATCAATAGATTCAGATAATTCAGAATCAGAGTTACCGTTAAATTCATAACTAGTACCACATTCTTCTTCATCATCTTCATTATCTTCGTGTGCGTGAGCGTGTTCTGGTGTTACCTCAGCAATACCATTTTCTTCCTCTTCTTGAGCATCTTCATGACCTTCGTGGTTTTCTTCTTCACCATGAACACCTTCTTCCTCTTCTTCCTCATCTTCGTGAGATTCAAATCCGTGTGCGCTCAATGATGGGAATGCATCTTCGTGAGATTCATTTAATTTACCACCATTTAATTTTTCAGTGATTAGACCTGTGTAAGAAATTGTTTTATCTAAGTTTTCAGCGATATACTCAGAATAAGCAATATTTTCGTCTAAATTTTCAGCGATATACTCAGAATAAGCAATATTACCTTCAACGTGTTCAGCTAAATATTCTGAATAATCAATTGACTTCTCTACATTTTCAGCGATATACTCAGAATAAGCAATATTTTTATCTAAGTTTTCAGCAATATACTCAGAGTAAGCAATATTCTTTTCTAAGTTTTCAGCGATATACTCAGAGTAACCAATGTTTCTATCTAAGTTTTCAGCTAAATACTCAGCATAAGAAATGTTTTTATCTAAGTTTTCAGCAATATATTCAGCATAAGAAATGTTTCTATCTAAGTTTTCAGCAACATATTCAGAATAAGCAATATTCTTATCTAAGTTTTCAGCTAAATACTCTGAATAATTAACAGCTTTCTCTAAGTTTTCAGCTAAATAATCATTATGCTCAATAAGTTTTTCAGTAGTTTCTTTTAATGATTTATTTTCATTAACCATTATTTGAACTTTCTCAGCTAAATAATCTAAATATTTAACAACTTGCGAGTTAGTTTGGTTCAACTCTTCGTAATATTCTAAAAGTTGTTCTAATTTTTTAGGATTCATATTTCCTTTTGTGATTGCGCTATTTACTACTTTTTTAGTAGAAGCCAATTCTTTAACCAAATACTGTGAGTAATCAGTTAATTGTTGTTTCGTAACAAATTCATTTTTGTTCATGTTAAATAACTCTTCTGTTTTTGACTCGTCAGATAATTCATATATCCTAAAGTTAGATTGTGGGTCTTTATAACCTAGTGATTCATTAAGAACTGTTACACTCATTTTAGCAGAAGCAAATCCAGGATCAGCAACGATATCATAAGTAAACAATTTCTTCAATGATACAGTTCCATCAGATTCTGTTATACCAGCAGCTCTTGATGAAACAAAAAGAGGGCAATTGTCATCAACAAGTGCCTTTGCTTCTTTTCCCCAATAAGTGCTTAATAATCTGATTTCACCAGCAACTAAGTTTGATTCTTTTACGTAATTAGCTTTTGTAATTACGTGAGAAGCTCTTGAAAGCGAGGTATCGAATACGTCCGGATGGTCAAATTCACCATAAACAACACCAAGGTTGCTCATTCTTTCATTCATCTCCTCTAAAGCAGGAAGAAATTTGTCTGCTGTGTAGATACGTTCATTACGATTTTTAATATTAAATTCCGTAAATGTACCATTCAAGACATAATCCTTCTTACCAGTACTATTATTTTCTCTAATAAGAGAATTAATAGAGTTTTCAACTATCAAAACTGGTTTCATGTGATAAATTATTTTTTTTATGTGTTAGAGTATATATCTATTGAATTTTCCTATAAAAATGATGTGTGGATTTTTTATAGTAATCATATTTTTTAGTGATAAACAATTGAATAAAAATCATATATAATTGATATATGATTATTAGTAATTTGGAAGGTTTGGGTAAATGGAGCAATGTTGAAATTGATGTAATATGTGATTGTTGTGGTATTGATAAAAAAATAAAATATAAATTATATACCTCTTATGGATATTCTAATGGTGAATATTTATGTCGAAATTGTAAACTAAAGAAGAATAATATTGAGAAATATGGTGTGGATAATGTGTTCCAATTAGATTCAGTTAAGGATAAGATAAAAAAAACAACATTAGATAGATATGGTGTTGATAATGTATCAAAGTTAGAACATATAAAAAATAAAAAGATTGAAACTAATATTGAGAAATATGGTGTTGAGCATTATATGAAAAAGAAAGAATCAATTGATACTATTAGAAAGAATAATATTGAGAAATATGGTGTGGATAATGTATCAAAACTTGACTGGGTACATAATAAGAAGATTGAAACATCAATATCAAATAATGGATATGCTTATATCACACAAGATGAAAAACATAGGGAAAGAATTAAAAATGAAAATATTGAGAAATATGGTGTAGATTTTTTATTTCAAAGTGCATACTTTAAGGAAAAGTCTAAATTAACTAATATTGAGAAATATGGTGTAGATAACCCATCTAAATCAGAAATTATCAAGGATAAGATAAAAACAAGTAATATAGAAACATCACATAAGAAAATATTAAATGAGAATAAAAATATCCAAAAAATAGATTCTGTAAATAGATTATTTGAGATATATTGTGATACTTGTAATACCAACTTTACGATAAGTTATATGCTTTTTTATAAAAGAAGGGAAACAAATACTATAATATGTACCAATTGTAATAAAGTGGATAAGCATCAATCTGGGAAAGAAATAATGCTTAGCAATTACATTAAAAGTATATATAGTGGTGAAATATTAGAAAATCATAGAATTGATAATAAAGAATTAGATATATATTTACCAAATGAAAATATAGCTATTGAGTTTAATGGTTTATATTGGCATAGTGAATTATATAAAGGTAGGAATTATCACAAAATGAAAACTGATATGTGTCAGATAAATAATATTCAATTGATACATATTTGGGAGGATGATTGGGATAATAAACAAAATATAATAAAATCATTCATATCAAATAAATTAAAACTGAATGTGGATAAGATCGGTTCTAGAAAATGTATAATAAAAGAAATTGATGATATACTAATAGTTAAAAAATTCTTAAATGAAAATCACATACAAGGATATGTTAGATCAACTATAAAAATAGGTTTGTATTACAATGATGTATTAGTAAGTATTATGTGTTTTCTAAAAAATGGTAATGTTTGGGATCTAAATAGATTCTGTAATAAACTAAATACAACTGTGCAAGGTTCTGCTAGTAAATTATTAAAATATTTTGTAAATAATTATTCTGATGAAATAACCACATTCTCTGATAATAGCTATAGTTATGGTGATGTGTATGAAAAGATAGGTTTCTATAAGTTATATGAAATAAAACCTGACTATCATTATATCAAAGATAACATCAGAATTCATAAATTTAATTTTAGGAAAACTGATCAAACAGGATTATATAAAATATATGATTCAGGAAAAATTAAATATAAATACAAACAATCTACTTAAAATGTATATATAGTATATGATACTAACAAGAGAAATAGAAATTAAAATAATTGAATCAAATTATCAGCATTATGTAGATTTTGGTTATGATGTGACTATAGGTGAATTTATTAATATACCAGTTGAACTATTACCAAAGGGATCACATCATAAGATATTATGTAAGTGTAATAATTGTGGATTGGAAAAAGAAGTTATCTATAAAAATTATCTTAAATATGATAACAATTGGGGTGATTACTTTTGTAGAAAATGTTCGGAGGCAAAACGCAAAGAAACATTAAGGAAAAATTTTGGAGTAGATTATCCAATACAAAATAAAAAGGTATTATCAAAAATGAAGAATACACTAATAGAAAAATATGGTGTGGATAATATCTCAAAAAAGAATAAAAAAGATGAGTAAATATAATGAGGGTGATGTAGTAGAAGCACAAATTGAGTTTAGTATATCAGGAAATGCTGCTGTTAAATTTGATGGTAAAGAATTTTTTGTAAGTAAAAAAAGAACAGGTAATGCGCTACACCTTGATAAAGTTAAAGTTACTTTGATTAAAGGTGATAAAAAAATAGAAGCCAAGGTCATTGAAGTAACTGAGAGATTTAAAACAGAATTCGTAGGAACAACACAAGTTAAAAAAGATCACACATTTGTTATTATAGATAATCCAAAAATAAAAGTAGATTTTTATATTAAAGGAAAACATGATGCAGAGGATAATCAAAAAGTTTTAGTAGAATTTCAAAATTGGGAACAAGGTTCAAAATCCCCTATTGGTAAAATAATAAAGATATTAGGTAATGTAGGTGAAAATAATACAGAAATGAATGCAATTATGTATGAATATGGATTGCCTATTGATTTCCCACAAGAGGTTTTAAATGAAGCTGAATTAATATCAGAAGTAATTCCCCAAAAAGAAATAGATAAAAGAAGAGATCTAAGAAATGTAACTACTATTGGTATAGATCCATTTGATTCCAAAGATGCCGATGATACAATAAGTCTTGAATTTATAGATGGTAAAAGATATATATCTATTAATATAGCAGATGTAACACATTATGTAAAGCCAGACACTGAATTAGATAAAGAAGCATTTAAACGAGGAACAAGTGTATATTTAGTTGATAGATGTATTCCAATGCTACCACATAGATTAAGTAATGGGATTTGTAGTTTAAAATCAGGTGCTGATCGTCTGTGTTATACGGTAACAGTGTGTATTGATGATAATGGTGGGATAAAAAGTAAATGGTTTGGAAGAACAATTATAAATGTAGATAAAGACTATTCTTATGAACAAGCACAAGAAGTTATTGAAAATGGTAGTGATGGTAGTGATACTGATAATATCATATTAGAATTAGATAAAATTGCTAAAATATTAAGAAAGAAGAGGATTAAGGATGGTTCAATTGAAATGGGTGGTAAAGAAGTTAAATTTGAATTAGATGAGAATGGGAAACCACTAGGTGTTTATTTCAAAGAACAAAAAGATGCAAATAAATTAATTGAGGAATATATGTTATTAGCTAATAAAGAAGTTGCTAAATTTATAAAATCAAAAGATTTACCTTGTGTTAATAGAGTTCACCCTAGCCCAGATGATGAAAAATTATTAAATCTTAAAAAAGTTGCTATGAATTTTGGACATGATATAGATATAAGTGATCCTGATACAACTAAAGAAGAACTTAATAAATTAATAAAGAATATCAAAGATACTCCTGAAGAAAATATATTGAGTACATTGATTATCAGATCTATGAAGAAAGCATACTATTCTACTGAAGAAATTGGGCATTTTGGACTAGAGTTTGAGGACTATTGCCATTTCACATCGGCTATACGCCGTGCAAGTGACCTGTGCTCACACCGGTTATTAACGCTTGCATTGGGTAATGATGGTTATCCAAAAAGTAAATAAATAATTATTATGAAAGAATTAAAAGATAAAAATAAATTAGAGGAGATATGTAAGCATATCTCTAAAAGAGAGGAACTATCAAGTAAAGCCCAAAGAGATTCTATAAAATATAAACAAGCTGAATATTTGCAAGATAAAATAGGTCAAATATTTGATGGGATTGTCACTGGTGTTTTGGAAAGAGGTCTATATGTTGAGATTATTGAAAATAAATGTGAGGGAATGATTAGATTAGATACACTTGGTGGTAATTGGAATGTTGATTTGGAACACTATTTAATATTTAATCAAATGGGTGATAAAATCCAATTAGGTGATCCAATAAAAGTTGTTGTTAACTCAATAGACTTATTTAAAAAACAGATCAACTTTACTAGGTTCTGATGGATTATGTATATCATATAACTGATTTGGAATTGAATGGTGAAACACTATTACAATTTGAAAGGGTTTTATCAAAGTATAATCAATGGGATATAAACAGATAACTTAAAAAATGGACAAACTTATACATTTGTGAAAAAAAGTTTAAATATTTTTAAACTTTTTAATTTTTAATAATATAAAATATATCAAGTTAATCTTGATAATGGCGGATAGTGCTTCGCACTCTCTGCATCCGCAGAGTAGTTTATCCGTGACTGCCTTTGGAGATGAGAGTCCAACTACTAACGTGGTTCAGCTTGTCGATGAATTAGGAATAAGACATCAGATGCACTATTTTATTGCGTAAGCAATAAATATAGCGCGAGGAGCAT
>Ga0214192_1000604_pt1 | contig 21992 bp, 20 predicted proteins | sample TroBogEpilimnion_44_FD_153030 | JGI IMG/M metagenome (GOLD analysis project Ga0214192, IMG submission 153030) | Freshwater microbial communities from Trout Bog Lake, WI - 29JUL2008 epilimnion | ecosystem: Environmental > Aquatic > Freshwater > Lake > Epilimnion/Euphotic zone | place: Trout Bog... | reverse complement strand
GCATGGCACCAAAACCGGTGATAAAGTAAAACTCCAGAAAACGTTTTGGCCCCCATACGCGCTCCAGGATGGAGCCAAACATATAGAGGTTAAACATATTGAAGAAGATGTGAAACACATTGGCATGCATGAACATGTGTGTGATGATCTGGAATGGCTTGAAGAACTCCGATGTGGGGTAGTGCAAACCCAGAAACATATCCGGCGAGCGAAGCGGAAACATATTCGGCATCAGGCTGGATACGGCAAAAAAGAAAATATTTACCGCGATCAGGTTAAACACCACGCTGCGTGTATCGATCTGCGGGCTGCGAAAATTGCTATACATAAATGTAAAATTAATAAAGCGGCTGATATCCGCTACCAGATTATGAACGAATGGATTCCGATCGCATTGTATACAGGAATAAAATCTATTTTTGTCTATCATGCATCTCGCGATAGATATAGGGAATACGGTCTTGAAGTTTGCGCTCTTTGACGGCGAGCGCATGCATGAGAAAGGTAGCGGGATAGAGGCGCTGCATCAATCGCTACAGGAAAATGCAGGAAAAGTATCTCGAGCTATCATGGCCTCCGTAGCAGACAGCCTGTTGGCGATGGAACTGATAAGAAAATTTAACATACCGCTCACGGTACTCTTGCACCAGACACCACTGCCTATCGGCAATCTATATAAGACACCGCAGACACTCGGCAGCGATAGGCTCACGCTGGCGGTGGCGGCACACCGTTTTTTCGGAGGAGCACCGGCACTTGTGATTGGTGCGGGGACCTGCATTACCTATAATTTCGTCCATGAGGGCAATTTCATCGGTGGAGCTATTTCGCCGGGTATCACGATGCGGTTTCAGGCGTTGAATCACTACACCGCCAAGTTGCCACTGGTAGACTGGCAAAGCTATCGGGATCAGCACTACGAGGGCCTGACGGGGGTGAACTCGCAGGACTCCATACTCAGCGGCGTGTTAAATGGCGTGGTACAGGAAATAGAGGGCACAATAAGCCAATACAGGCAGCGTTATAGCGGCCTCCGGGTCGCGGTGACCGGTGGCGATATGGCATTTTTGGAGAAGAACCTGAAAAATGACATCTTTGCCCGCCCCGATATGGTTTTGGAGGGATTGAATTACATTTTACTAGATCATGCATAGATACTTTACGGGATTAGTTTTATTGATGATGATGTCCTGCGGCGGGCTTTTGATGGCTCAGGAGTCTTCACCTTATTCCCGTTTCGGTCTGGGATCTCTCTCTGACAACCTGATGTCCAGTACCCGCGGCATGGGCGGTATCTCGGCTGGCTACTCTAGCTCTTATCACCTCAACTATGCTAACCCAGCATCCTATGCAGATCTCGGCCTGACGACATTTGAGGTAGGCGCCAATGCTAATGCGATCTCCCTGCGTACGAAAGATACTATATATAATGGTGTAAACGGCTCCGTGAGCCATGTGGCTATCGGCATACCACTGATACGTGGCAAACTCGGCATGAGCTTCGGCCTGATGCCATATAGTTTTGTCAACTATAACTTCACCAGTACACAGGTGGATACCAACCAGGTCTATACCGGCAAGGGCTCCCTCTATCAGGTGTATGTAGGCGCAGCGTATAAGGTAAAAGACTTTTCATTTGGTGTGAATGGCGGCTATATGTTTGGTAGTGTCAACTACTCTAGGGGCTATGTTTTCACCGACTCGATACAGGCGTATAATATCCAGAACCTAAGCACGACGCGGGTGTATGGATTCATCTATAATGTCGGTGTGCAGTACAGGCACCGTATCATGAAAAAGACCACGCAGAATACGCTGAAGAATGACGTATTTATCTCCATCGGTGCACAGGGTACTACCAATGTGAAGCTGAATACCCGCGTATCCAGCATGTGGGAGCGCTATACAGGCACTGATCCGCAGGTGACTATCGATACGCCACTCAACTATGCGGACAAGCTGGGTAAGATCACTATGCCGTATAATTTCTCTGTGGGATTCACAGTGGGTAATGAGAACTGGTGGATCGTGGGTGCTGATTTCAAATACTCGGGATGGAGCCAATTCTCCAACTATGCGAGCGCGCTGCCTACGGGGGATAACTGGAGCTTTGGCGACAGCTACCGTGCCATGATCGGCGCAGGCATCGTACCTGATTATGATTCAAAGAATTTCTTCTCCCGCATACAGTATAAGGTAGGCGGATACTTCGGGCAAAGCGAGATCATGTACCACTCGACGCCCGGCAATGCAGGTACGCACCTGTCTGAGTATGGCGGTACACTGGGCCTGAGCGTACCTATCCTGATCAATGGTATCTATCGCGAGGCTGCACACTTCCACTTCTCTGCTGATATAGGCGCACGCACCCCGGGTGTCAAAGACCTCATCGCCGAAAGCTACTATCGCTTCAACTTCGGCTTCACGCTGAACAACGTTTGGTTTATCAAGCGTAAGTTCGATTAATTTTTTTCGCTTCTTTATTAGTACATTAGTTTGCCGCGGAGGCGGAGAGACGCAGCGTAATGCAATAATAATCCTCTGCGTCTCCCCGTCTCTGCGGTAATATTCACCTCTTACACATACCACACTCATGATAGACAAACTGCTTTACGAAAAACTCTGCCACTTTTGCGAATACGCAGAGCGCTGCCGGTTTGATGTGTCGAAGAAATGCTATGGGCTGAAGATTCCTAAACCAGAGATGGAAGGCTACATAGAGCAGCTGGAGAAATCGGGCTTTCTGGATGAGAAGCGGTATGTGAAGACATTTATCAATAGCCATTTTGAAAAGAAGAAATGGGGTGCTGCCAAGATCCGGGCAGCCCTGTCATCCAAGGGTATCAAAGACAATCTCTACAAAGACCTGCTGCAGGATATAGATAAAGAAGACTACTACGCCACCGCCCTGAAACTCGCGGAGAAAAAGAACGGCTCCATCAAATCAAAATCCCCTCAGGATCACAAGATGAAGCTGATGCGCTTTCTGATGAGCAAGGGCTTTGAGGGAGAGGTGATCAAGCGGGTGATGAAGAAGATCGGGGTGTAGAACCATTCATCAGATAGCAAAGCGTACAATATGAAGAAAGAAGATAAGTTGTATTTTATTCGATTCATTCTCAGAACTTCCATGTTTGTATATCCCGTAGGTGAGCACACTGTAGTTTCTTTTGTAAATGGCTATGAATCTGGCTCCGGGGGCAAATGTGGCATCAAAGATTTATTGATTGACCATTTTTCAGAAAGGCTATCCATAAAGCTGGGCAGCTATGGCTGGCCAGGACAGATCAGACAGTATGCAGAAAAAAAAGGGCTTCCCTGGGTGACTGTATTTAAGCAGGAATGTCTGGAGGCCTTTGCTTCAGATACGGGCAGTCTGAATAATGAGATGCAGGTAGAAATAAAGAGGAACATTATCGCCTTATTGGACAGAATAGATGAAAATGGTGATCCCTGGTTTAATGAACAATGGCTGGATGAATGGAATACTTTATGCCTCGCAAAAAGAAAATGGTTTAAAGATCTCTGGACTTTGGATGAGCTTAAGGCACTAAAAGCGACCACAAAAGAAATCAATAGGAATGAAGCATTCAAAAATGCAAGGCCACTTAAGGCGACGGAAGAGCTACTGAAGCAGAAAGCTAAGTTTGCCATGTAGAGACGCAAAATTTTGCGTCTCTACTATCTGCTCTGAATATTCCCCCATTTAGTTAATTTTGATTTTGAACCTGTTTGCGCTATAGGTTCTAACCAAATACAGATCATGCTCGCAGAACTCAAACAGAAGTATAAAGAAATAGAAATCAGGCTGCATCCTGATTGCAAAACCCTGCTCGATAATTGGAAAGCGACTAAGGAAAAATATGCCGCCGAGACTTTTGCTTTCGGCGTGCGGGATAAGGTCATACAATTGCCACTGACTTATAAAAGCCTCTCCGGTACCAGCATCCGCAAAGTCTACCTGCCGCGCTACAAAGACTGGGGAGATATCCTCCAGTGGCAGCTACAGGAGAATGTGCCGGGTGAGTTTCCATACACAGCGGGCGTGTTTCCGCTGAAGCGCGAGGGCGAAGATCCGACACGTATGTTCGCTGGCGAGGGTGGCCCGGAGCGGACTAATAAGCGCTTTCACTACGTATCTCTGGGTCAGCCAGCGATCAGGCTCTCGACGGCTTTTGACTCAGTGACACTCTATGGAGAGAACCCAGATCACCGTCCGGACATCTATGGCAAGATCGGCAATAGCGGTGTGAGCATCGCCACGGTAGATGATGCTAAAAAGCTATACAGCGGTTTTGATCTCTGTGATCCGAAGACGTCGGTGTCGATGACGATCAATGGGCCGGCGCCGATCATTTTGGCCTTCTTTATGAATGCAGCGGTGGATCAGGAGTGCGAGAAATACATCAAAGCAAATGGCCTCGAGAAAGAAGTCGAGGCAAAGCTCAAGGAGATTTTCAAAGACAAAAACCGGCCGACATATAATGGTGGTCTGCCGGAAGGAAATGATGGCCTGGGCCTCATGCTGCTTGGCGTGTCAGGTGATAAGGTACTGCCCGCAGATGTATATCAGCAGATCCGTGCGAAGGCACTCGCTTCGGCTCGCGGCACAGTGCAGGCGGATATATTGAAAGAAGACCAAGCGCAGAATACCTGTATTTTCTCTACGGAATTTGCGCTGAAGATGATGGGTGATGTGCAGGAGTTTTTCATTCATAATAAGGTGCGTAATTTCTACTCTGTATCTATCTCGGGCTATCATATCGCGGAGGCGGGAGCTAATCCTATCTCTCAGCTGGCATTCACGCTGTCCAATGGATTTACTTTCGTAGAGTACTATCTGAGCAGGGGAATGAATATCGATGACTTCGCGCCGAATTTGTCTTTCTTTTTTAGCAATGGTATGGACCCTGAGTACTCGGTGATCGGCCGCGTGGCGCGTCGCATCTGGGCCAAGGCCATCAAGTATAAATACAAGGGCAATGACCGTTCGCAAAAACTCAAATATCATATCCAGACCTCTGGCCGCAGCCTGCATGCACAGGAGATAGACTTCAATGATATCCGCACCACACTGCAGGCCCTCTATGCAATCTATGACAACTGCAATTCACTCCACACCAATGCCTACGATGAGGCGATCACTACGCCGACAGAGGAGAGCGTAAGGCGCGCCATGGCTATACAACTCATCATCAACCGGGAGCTGGGCACTGCGAAAAACGAAAACCCCAATCAGGGATCATTCCTGATCGAGGAGCTGACCGATCTGGTGGAGGAGGCAGTGCTGAATGAATTTAAAAGGCTGACAGATCGCGGCGGTGTACTCGGCGCGATGGAGCGCATGTATCAGCGCAATAAAATACAGGAAGAATCACTCTACTATGAGCACCAAAAGCATACAGGCGAATATCCTATCGTCGGGGTAAATACCTTCCTTAATAAAAACGGTTCGCCGACGATCATACCAGCTGAGGTCATCCGCTCGACCATGGAGGAGAAAGAATACCAGATCAGCACGCTCAATGCATTTAAGGATCGTCACAGCAAAGAGTCTGCAGCAGCGCTGAAAAAACTCCAGCATGTAGCGGTAGCCAATGGCAATCTTTTTGCCGAGCTGATGGAGACGGTGAAATACTGTTCGCTGGGGCAGATCAGCAATGCGCTGTATGAGGTGGGTGGGCAGTATAGGCGGAGCATGTAGGATTAATTTCGTAAGGAAATTTTCCGCGTTGATGAGCGCCATACAAGAGGTTTTATCCCCTCTTGGTAATTTTTTTGCCCTGTTTTTTTATGATTTATAAATAATCTCTTTAGATTGGTACAATAAATCCAAAATGTATATGAATATCAAGCTTACTTCGATATGGTGTTGTTGTATTTTATTGCTCGCATCAGTCCAGCTTTCGGCTCAGAATAAAGATATAGAAAAAGGTAAGGAAAAGCTCAAAGAGGCTTTCAAGCAAAAAGATGCCACTAAAAAAAGCGAGGATATACAGAAGGCTACGGAGATGCTCCAAAAGGGTGGTCTGAAGCCCCAAGCTGTCAACGCAATACTCGGTGACGCCTATCTCGGGGAGGGAGATCTCTCTCATGCAGAGGCCAAATACGGACAGTGTGATAAGGAAACTAAAGCTGACGGCTACAACAAAGTCGGTGCAGCCTATGTAGAGCAGGCGATGGCAGCCGATGCCAAGAATGAGCCTAAGCTGCTCGATAAGGCTATGAAGGATTTTGGCAAGGCCGGCAAGGCCAAGGAGGGAGCCGCCTCTATCGGTGACAAATACTACGAAAAGGGAGAATCTTTTTATAACAAAGCTGTGGACTACTACTTCAGAGGTGCTGATACAGCCTCTGTGATCAAGATAGCGCGTGACTATGAGAAGAAAGGTGCAGAAGGTGTGACTCCTGCATTTGACCTCTATAAAAGAGCAGGCCTCTTCAAAAAGGCCGGTGATCTCGCGTGGGGTGCTAAGCAATATGCCAAGGCATACGATGCCTACTCTGCGGGTGAGATCACAGAGGGAATGCGCAAGTGTGCGGACAAATTCTACAGCCTCGGTCAGGAAAGTGAAGCGCAGAATATCTATCTGAAAATGGTAGAATCATATACTAAGACTGCCAATACCGATGCGATCGAGAAACTGGCTACTGAGAATGTAAACGTGATGAACTACGGATTTGCAGCCAGGATCTATGACAAGGCCGGTAACCTAAACCAGGCAAGAAAATACTATGCTTATGATAAGTTTATGGCACTGGATCTGGATAGCGCAAAGATACTCTTCACTCAGAGCGATCTGCCTAACCTGACCAAAGCAATAGATGCCAATATGAAGGTGCTCCAGCCTCTGCGCGATGTGAAAATGCAGTTTGATGACTGGGCTAAGCAGCAGCCAAATGTGGGTATAGAAATGGACCCTGAGACTAACCAATACAAGCCGGTGGCTAAGGATGAACAAATGCTGGTAGACTACTACAAGTTGATCAAGGATGCCATATCTGATCAGTGTCAGATCATCTCAAAGAATGTAATGGCAATCAAGGATCCTGAGCTGAAAAGGGTGCTGATGAAAAAGTTTCTGGAGTATCCCGCAGTAGGCAAGATACTGGACAAGCAGACTTTCGCGGTGAAGCTGACACGCAGCTCTACTCAGGTGAAAGATGTGTACCTGAAGCATATGTAAGAATAGTCAAGCCTCTCACGATCAGGACTACAATACAAATTACTAAAAACAAAACAGCCCCAAATCATTGGGGCTGTTTTGTTTTTAGGGACTGTCGTCCTTTTCACCTTTCGCAGCTTCCAGCCTGAGAGTGGACAAGTCGCGAATGTGTCTATACGCTAGAGATTTTGATAAAGGGCATAAGCAATTAGGGGTTCCGCTTCGATTTGGCGAAAAGATTTGTCTTCGTATTTTAATTATTGATTTTACACCGGAAATCTAAAATGTACCAAATCTCAGGAAGAGACCTGCGTAGACGCTACGGATGCGATAGGTCTTGACGCGGAGGTAGTCTGTGCCGAATACACCCTGAGCACCGGCTACGAGGCCGAGGCGGAAATACCTCGTTGCATTCCAGATCATGCTGATGGAGGGGTTTACGATGAGATAGTTGGAGGTAAACTGTTCGCGTTTGGTCTCGGTAGTGTCGATCCAGCCGGCCTTCGGGTCTGTGAAACTGAGGCGGGTCCAACCAATACCAAAATTTGGTTCAAAGGAGATTTTTTTGTCCGCCCGGAGGATGTAGCCTACAGTAAACATGGCTGCCATGCTCAGCGGATGGATGGGGTTTGGAGTGACATTATTGATCGTGTCGTAGGTGTTGATGTATTTATTGATCTTGGTGGGTGTGGTGAGGATGTCAAACTTGGCGCCGAAGGAGAGTTTGTGATTGACCACCCAGGCGACCTGAAATCCTGTCAGCGCTGCCAGCTGGCTATAGAGATAGGTGCCATCGCCCTCAAACTGGACATGGAAGGTGCTGTTAAACTTGCCGGCATTGAAAAAACCGTGGCGGGTGCTATCCGGCTGTGAGTCGACCAGTGCCTGAAGCGAATCCATAGGAGTCCTGACCCGCTGTGCCGTACCCTGCAGGAAGGCCAGGAAAATAAAAAATGACAATATAAAGAGGGGCCTGAGGTCGGGTTTTTTCATCGACATAATGATTTTGGTGTCCTATTTTTCAGTTTTTCAGGTGTTTATATATAAATCTGCGGGAATCTTCATTTCGACCCGCTTTGGTTCTAAAGTACGATTTTTTTCACTCAAAGTTCACAGTAACCACGTATAAATGTGTACGTTTGCCGCCGATGTATGCCGTGATAGATGTAGAGACCACCGGAGGCAGCCCCTCAGTAGACAGGATCATAGAGGTCGCTATCATCATCTACGACGGCGTGAGTGTAGTCGAGCAATACTCCACCCTCGTCAATCCACGCCGCAATATAGATAAATATGTCACCCAACTCACTGGCATAACTGACAAGATGGTCAAGCATGCGCCTGCTTTTGAGGACATACAGGGTAAGGTGCTGGAGATGACAGAGGGCATGATCTTCGTAGCACACAATGTGAAGTTTGATTATGGTATGTTTCGCAGTGAGTTTAAGAGGCTCGGTGTGGACTATGTGCGGAAGCATATCGATACGGTGACGCTCTCGCAGAAGGTGCTCACAGGATTCACTTCATATAGTCTCGGATCACTCTGCGAATCGCTGGGTATCATCATAGAAAACCGCCATCGCGCGCTCGGTGATGCAGAGGCGACAGTCAAGCTCCTCGATATCATACTGAAGCAAACATCGTCTAAGAAGCATATCGAGATCGAACTCAATCAAGGCATAGATCCGTCTATCCTCCCGCCGAATATCACAGTAGGAGAGCTGGAGAAACTGCCCGAGGAGGCAGGCGTATTTTACTTAAAGGATATGGATGACAATATCCTCTATATAGATGGCTCAAAGAATGTAAGGCGCGAGGTAATCAAGTTCTTTAATAAAAATGATGTGCAGCCGGAGCGGCAATCAGCGCTGCAGACGATCACACAGATCGACTATCAGGCTACCGGCAATGAACTGATAGCGCGCCTGCTGGCCTATCATGAGCTGCGTGAGAAAGCGCCACTGCTCAATAAGAAGCCGAAGGACTTTAAATTTTCGCATGGCATATACCTAATGACAGACCCCGATGGATTCCGCCACCTGAAAGTGGATAAGCTGGATGCGCTGGATGGAGAGGTGGCGCTGAAGTTTCAGGGTAAGGGTACAGCGATCAAGGTGCTGCACAAGATCATCACGGAGGGGCACCTGCAGGTGCAGTTTTCCTTGCTGAAAAAGATGACAGATCCGGGTCAGCGGGAGAATTTTAAAAAGGCCTACAACGAAAAGATAGAAGGTGCGGTGAGGAAATATCTGTATAAAAACACAAACTTTTTCATCATGGGAGATGGCCGCCGTCCGGATGAGAACTCTGTGGTGTGGATCGAAAACAGCCACTATCGCGGCTACGGATATATATGTCCCGAGCTTACAGAGGTGACGATCCCCAATCTCATAGCCTGTATGAAGCCACAGACTGATGATCTCGAGATACAAAAGATCATCCGCCAGGAGCTGCGCAAAGGCAAGGGACTAAAGCTGATCAGCTACTAAATCAAAAACTTCGGAACATTTTTTCGGCGCGTACTGTATACCTTTCTGGAAAGGGACATGGAAAAACGGCCTGCATGTGACTAAAAAGCCGGCAGGATTTCATATTATTTATTTGTTTTGCCAAACGTGAAATTCTTCAAACATAGCTTGCTTATTACGTCCGCGATCATTGTCTTTTTCTCTTGTAGAAATGGTACAAGGGCAAATGTGCTGCCCTCACTGGGATCGATGGCAGGCGCTCCGATGAGCCTTGACTCAGCGAAGATCACGCAAGGGCTGCTGTATCGCCGCATAGATAGTTTCTTTGCACGGAGGCACCAGTTCGGAGGATTCAATGGTAATGTGGTGGTGCTCAAGGGAGGGAAAGTAGTATATAAAGGCTGCTTCGGCTACTGCAACTACTCTACCAAGGATACGCTCGATGCACAGACGCCATTTCAGATTGCCAGCTCCAGCAAGCCATTCACATCGACGGCTATCCTGAAACTCGTCGACGAAGGAAAGCTATCGCTGTCAGATACACTGGGCAAGTTCTTTCCTGGATTTCCCTATCATAATATCACGGTGGAAATGCTGCTATGCCATAGGAGTGGCCTGCCCAACTACCTGTACTTCGGTGCTCAATACTGGAAAGACAGGTCATCCTATATGACCAATGATGCGCTGGTCGACATCCTTATGAATAATAAGAATATTCCTGGTACAATGAGGCCTGGCAGGGGATTTCAATACAACAATACGAACTTTGCGCTGCTCGCGTCTGTGGTGGAGAAGGTGACTGGCAAGAGTTTCCCTGACTACATGAGGGAGACTTTTTTCATCCCGCTCGGTATGAGGAATACATGGATACGCGATGTGCGGAATGAAAAAGATATGCGTCGCCATGCGCTCAGCTATAACTCGCGGTGGGTAGTGCAGCCAGAGGATCCTTATGACGGTGTGTATGGTGATAAGAATGTTTTCTCCACGACGGAGGATATGATGATCTGGGACAGGGCATTCTACGAGGAGACCAATATCAGCAATAAGTGGCAGCAGGAGGCATATAAGCCCAGGAGTTTTGAGCAGAAGGGTGTGCGCAACTATGGATATGGATGGAGGCTGCTGACTAAGCCTAATGGCGAAAATGTCGTCTTTCACAATGGATGGTGGCATGGCAATAACACCGTCTTCTACAGGTATATACCTGACACCCTCGCAGTGATCGTACTAAGCAATCGATACAATCAGGCTGTCTATGACATCCAGCCCGTCCTCAATATCATCGGTGCCACTAAGGAAGATACTATGGCGCACATGGAGGAGGAACAATAATCCTGCTATCAATCAAGCGGTTATTAATTTTACGTAACATTTCGGTGGGGTTTACGAAGAACATGGTACAAAACCCCCGATCATGCCCTGCCGGAATTATTTCATGGGTGTCGTGCTGTCGCTGCTGCTCTCCGGGAGCGTCTCACAGCTATACGCCGGATCACCACATCCCGATCCAAAATCCGCTGCACTCAGCGATGCAGAGCGAACGGTGAGAGCCCTTCTGGACCGCTACTTCATGCAGCGGTACCGCCAGGAGAACTTTAACGGCACAGTACTCATCTCACACAATGGCCGACCGATCTATCAGCAGACATTTGGCTATGCCGATCTGACGACCAAGGATGCGCTGACGAAGAATACACCTTTTGAACTGGCCTCTATCAGCAAAACATTTACAGCGACAGCGGTACTCAAACTACAGGAGCAGGGACTGATCTCATTAGATGCGCCCGTGAAATTGTATTTCCCGGATTTCCCGTATGAAGCAGTGACAATCAGGCATCTGCTGACTCACCGCTCGGGCCTGCCAGATTATGTATTCATGGGTAATAACTATATCACTGACCGCGCTCACTATATGAGCAATGAGGATGTGGTCGATATCTTTATCAAGAAGAAAGCGCGGCTGCTCTTTTCGCCCAATTCGCGGTTTGAATATAGCAACTCAAATTATGCTATACTCGCTGCCATCGTGGCAAAGGTGACGGGGATGAAGTTTCAGAAGTATATGCATGACTCGATCTTCGTACCGCTGGAGATGTATCATAGTTTCGTATTTGACTATGAGGACACGAGCTATCATGGATATGCCAGGACGCATGATGCCTATGGACAAAAGCTCAAGGATGTTTGTTTCGATGGTGCGGTGGGAGATAAGGGGGTCTACTCTACCGCAGAGGATATGCTGAAGTGGGACAATGCCCTCAAGTCCGGCAAGGTGCTGACTGAAGAGTCACTGGAGGAGGCATATAAGCCGCGCAGCTTTGAGCGGGAGTCTTTTGATAACTACAACTCAAAAAACTATGGCTATGGCTGGCGTATAAGCAAGCAAGCCGATGGCAATAACATCATCTATCACAATGGCTGGTGGCATGGCAATAATAATGTGTTCGCCAGAAACCTGCGGGACAATACGACGATCATCGTGCTGGGAAACCGGCTCAATCAGGGTAACTATGCTACCGATCCGATATGGGAGATACTGAAAGGCCTGAAGATGGACGATCAGATGGCGACTACGGAGTAGTTGTTATCAAAAGACTTGGAAAGTCTTGAAAATTATTCCTCTACTGCTACTACTTCTTTTACTTCGGGTACCATCCTTTTGAGGAGGCCTTCGATACCAGATTTGAGCGTGATCGATGAGGATGGGCAGCCGCTGCATGAGCCCTGCAGGGAGAGATTGACGATGCCATTCTCAAATGAGCGGAATGCAATGTGGCCACCGTCGCCTTCGACGGCCGGCTTCACATACTTATCGAGGAGTTCTTTGATCTTGGTTTCAGCTTCGGCCTCATCGGTAGCGGGAGCAGCTTCGGTTGGTTCGCCTCTTTTCCAGAGCGCCTCAGCTACTACTGGTCGACCGGAGTTGATGAATTTACGGATAGCCTCCTTCAACTCGGGGCTGATCTCATACCACTCGTAGTCAGGCTTCTTTGTGATGGTTACAAAGTTATTTGAGATAAACACGCCGCTCACGAATGGGATATCAAACAGCTCCTGTGCGAGTTCGGACTCTGTCGCAGATTCCTTGCTGCGGTATTCAGCCACATAGTTTGGGAGCAGGTGCATATTGGTCACAAACTTCTGGCTCTCCGGATTTGGAGTGCTCTCGGTATATAGTTCTAAAACGAATGGTGTAGACATTGTACTTTGATTTGAAGGGGTAAAATTAGGCTAAAAGAATGTGTTTTTGTTACTTTTTATGACGACCGGACTTATAGTATATTGTAGAGCCGGCGATAAGCGCCGACTGCTATAACCGATCATGAGAAACATCCTTCCGCTTATCATTGCTTTTATACTGTGTAGCGCTTTTGGCGACAGGCCGTCGCGGGATAAGTACCGCATCAAAACGATCACGCAATACTGGAGGAATGACAGCTCTGTATCAGAATATTCATACAATGCTGATGGGTATATCCTACAAGTAAAAAATTCCAAAGGAAATGATATCGGCTATGAGTACCTTGATGGGAGGATACTCAGGCGATACTATGACGCCTTGCGGCAACTTTCCTTTGTCGATACATTGACGCTCGATAAGGACAAGCATGTGGTGAGAGTGGCCTCCAACAATCGCTCGATCCTCTCAGAAACGAGAGTGTATGAGGCAAATGCACATCCCATCAGGACTGTCCAGATAGATAGCGCAGGAAAAGAGATGAGCATAGCCGAGGTGCAATATAAAAACGGAGATAAGATGGTGGATACCAGATCGCGAACCAATGGTAACCTGTGGTACAGCTCGTCGTATCAATATTATACAGATCACGCCAATACTATAGGGGAGGAAAATATGGGTAGCGAATTTGTAGGAAAGGGTTCGGCCCATCTGGTCAAATACGAGAGCAGGCAGATGGTGGGCACGCCACCTGTTAATACGAAATACTCCTATCGCTATGATGAGAAAGGGCGGGTGCTCAGCAGGACTGGCTATGATGTTAGTACGGGAAGGCAGACGGACTCTGCGGTGTACAGTTATTACTCAGGGGTACAAGTGCTATTGGAGAAGTGAGCAGCTTGTGAGAGTACACAGAGCAATAAAGATGTATTTTCCTTTGTTATTCTGGCTGTCATTCGGATGTTTTTAATGCAAATAGCCTTGCTGTCGCCTGTTTGACCTCACCCATCTGCCTTCTCCCGATAGCTATCGGGATTCCCTCTCCGAGGGAGGGGGAAGATCCTGCTTCATTGAAATCAGGGCATTAGATTATTTAATTGGTGCTAGTAGAGGGTGAAGCAATTTTATCCTAAAGAGGAGTGACAGCCTTTTTTTGGCATTAAAATTTAGTTAGATTTTCAATATCAAAGAGTTATTAATTTAATTCATAAATTATTATTAAACAGTAATTTACTTTTGTAATAAGGATGTAAAAATGGATTCTGAGAAAACCGGTCTACGTGGTGAAAACGAAATGCAAAATTTGCATTATTGTAATAAAAAATGTATTTTTACCCAAGGGAATTAAGAGTGTAAGCTGAATGATTCTGGACAAAGTCATCGACTAAGTGAATTTGAGGAACGGGATTTATGGTTAGGGTGTTTCCGCTTCCGCTATCGCCGCTCTAATTACCTCACCCTGCCCTCTCCGGCAACCGGAGAGGGCAGGGTTGGAGCTTATCGAGATACCTACTTTTTTATTAGGACGACACTCATATAATTCGTCCTGGAGCTGGGTGTAAAGAAATGACAGCGCCATTACAATCACTTCGTATATTTGTAGTCTATTTTCAAATCGCGCATGTCAATCAAAGTCACCAATCTCACTAAGATATACGGCCAGCAAAAGGCTGTGAATGATATTTCATTTGAAGTCAACAAAGGCGAAGTGCTTGGTTTCCTCGGGCCAAACGGTGCGGGTAAGTCTACTACAATGAAGATCATCACCTGCTTCATCCCCCAGACTACGGGGCAGGTCACGGTCTGCGGCCGCGACACGATCACCGATCCGATAGAGGTCCGCAAAAAGATCGGCTACCTGCCGGAGAGTAATGCACTGTACTATGACATGTATGTGTATGAGTACCTAGAGTTTATGGCCGGGCTGCATAAGCTGGGTGATAAGACCAAAGAGCGTATCGAGACCATGATAGAGGTGACAGGCCTCACGGCAGAGCGCAAAAAGATAGTCGGGCAGCTATCTAAAGGATATAAGCAGCGTGTGGGCCTGGCGCAGGCTATGCTGCACGACCCCGAGGTGCTGATCCTCGATGAACCGACATCAGGCCTTGACCCAAATCAGCTCATAGAGATCCGTGAACTGATCCGCAAACTAGGCAGGGACAAAACGGTGATCTTCTCCTCGCACATCATGCAGGAAGTACAGGCTGTAGCTGATCGCGTAGTGATCATCAATAAGGGACAGATCGTCGCTAATGATACTACAGAACATCTCCAGCACAAACTGAATAATGAGGTGACAGTGCTGGCAGAGTTTAAGCAGAAAGTAGATCGCGCCCTGCTAGGCAATATCAAAGGCGTCAAAGCCTTCACGCAAATGAAAGACGGTACCTGGAGCTTCGTCTCCAATGGTCAGTCAGACCTGCGCGAGGAGATATTTTACTTCGCCAAAAATAAAGACTTGACACTGCTCGGGCTGCAGAAAGAGGAATTCTCGCTGGAGGATATATTCAAGCAGGTGACTGCGTAGTTGCTGTCTTACTAAACAAAAATGTTTCTCGCAAAAACGCGAAAACGCAAAAAAATATCATCACAGAAAAATAGAGGGTGAGACTTGCAATTGTATTAACCTGCGTCTCTGCGCCTCAGCGGTAAACAACATTATAATGCTTTCGGTGAAATGTATTTGCCAAAGCGCGCTTCCAGTATTTTAAAGCGGTAATCAAAGATGCTTTCGATCTGCCTGCGCACGAAGAGTGAATGAGCGATATTTCCTAAAAAGCCCAGCGGTAATTTATAATCCAGGAAGTCTGTCATCTCTATGCCGCTGGGTATTTCTTTGAAAAAATGTTTGTGGTGCCAGAGCGCGTAAGGACCGAAGCGCTGCTCGTCTATGAAGTACTCCTTGTCTCTGACATGTGTGATCTCTGTCATCCAGAATAGCGGAATACCCAGTATGGGGCTGACATGATAAGTGATAATCTGCCCTGCGAACATTTTATCCGAGTCAGAGTTGGTGAGTACCTGGAAGTTCATATATGCTGGCGTAATCTCTTTAAGATTGGCTGGTGAAGAGAAAAAATCCCATGCCTCATCCAGAGTGATCGGGAGGCGCTGAACTGTTTTAAGTGTATATGATCCCATGTGTCTGATAACACAGTTAAGTGAGGAAAGTTTAGTTGCGGAGATTTAAAATTGAGAAATCAATAGCTATAATAAACCTGATAGAGGATGAGTATTGTGAGCTATTAGCTCCTAATACTTTAGGTAGCTGGTTGTGTCTTTCAGCCCTGTCGAATGTATAGGATAGATCCGATGATGAACACTGTCTATATAGTATCTGTCGCTCAGCAGTTCGCTGCTGTCCTGAAGAATTTCCATGGCCCAGTTGAGATCATTTTCTAGCCGGATAGTGTCTCTATTCTGTCTGATCTTTGAGAAGTGAACGATACCTGTCATGCCTTTGCTTATGCTTAGTTTAGCATAGTGCCTTTGGGTCAGGCTCATCTCTATATTGATCGTTGAGCTGTGGACGTTCGCCCTCAGGACTTGTTTTCCAAATAAAATATCTGGATAAGTGGCGCGAAGGAAGTAATATGCTGAGAAGAGTATAACCAGTGTAAAATAAGGTCTGAGATTGATCGGTTGAGCCCTAAACCCACGGTACAATGTGACAGCAATGATGATGAGAATAAGCAGCGACCCTAGTGTAAATAGAAATAATGATAAAAGAAAAGAAGGATCACCCAATGCACATCTGCTGAAAAAGTATGACTCTGTAGGAAAGGCTTCACGGAACAGTGGCCATGCTATCAGTATAAGGAGAATGGAAGAAAAGTAGTTTCTGATGATCTGCATAAAGCTTTTATTTGATCGTCAGACTGCCGTCACACAGCTTTTGAATATCTACCTGCAGCGGCTGCTCACTAATCTTGGATAGGGCCTCGATGGAATTCTCCAATCCTTTTTTGCGGATACTGAAATCGGTGTTCCATACGGTGGATCCCATCCAGCTAGATATATCCTGAGAGGACATATGGAATCGCTTTTGAAGTTCTATAGGAGCATAAATGTTATTCTTGAAATCGGTGCTGACTGTATTGATCAGCTCCAGAGTTTGGCGGATCTCTTCTTTCTTTTCAGCGATGGCCTTTTCGGTAGCTACGATCAGGAAGCTCGACCACGGGGCAGAGAACTCGCCGATGAGTTTGACCTCGCCACTTTCGACGTGTTTCTTGGTCATCATTTTCTCCCAGTAGAAGACCTGGGTTTCGTTTTTGGTCAGAGATTCTATTGCTCCTTCGAGGCTATTGATCACGACGAAGTCCTTCTCTTCGATCCTCTCGCCGCGCTGCTCGGCATGGATCATCGCCATGAGGTGCGAGCCTGAGCCGAAGCGGGAGATGGCATATTTTTTCTGAGTAGCATCGTAGATCGACTTCGTATGAGATGATGCGCCCGAGTGGATACCCCATACGAGAGGCGACTCTATATAGACCTTCACAATGCGCGCGGATAGGCCATTATTCGCAGCGGAGACGAAACCCTCTGTGAGGAGGATAGCGATATCGAGTTCGCCATCAGCCAGCGCCTTGGTCATCGCGCCGGTGCCGCCTGGGTAGTAGGTCCACTGCAGGTCTACTCCATGCTGCTGAAATTCATCCTTCTCTATCGCCATGGTAATGGGGAGATTGAAGTGCTCCGGTACGCCGCCTATCTTGATCATCTTACTGCAATTTAAAAAAACGGATTGTTTCGTCTATGGCTTTTTGCAGATCTCCGGGTATGGTGTCCTGCTCCCATGGATGGCGCGCACCAAAGACATGGTTGGCTCCCTCGATCGCGACCAGTTGAGCATTAGCATTCCACGACTTCATTTCCTCTGCTGCTGAGAATGGCACCGTTTCATCTTTCGTGCCATGCACGATGAGCATCGGGATAGTGAGTCGCTTCACTACATCAGGGATATACAGGCGGCTGAGATGAGCGAAGTAGTCCTCATACATCTGCCAGTAGATCGGCAGACTCTGTTTGGTACGGGAGTTAGTGACATAGATCACGCCATCGGTTTTGATCTTCTCCATCTCTTCTTTCTTCCAGTAGCGGCCGATCTCATTGATGCTATTCCATGGAGAGATCTTTTTGACACGGCGGTCTTCGCCCGCCTTGAGTATGATGATGCCGCCGCCACGGCTGTGGCCGATGAGGTATAGCTGATCGATGTCGACTTCATTTTTATCTACCGGAAATGCATCTGAGCAGACCCAATCTATCACTACGCCCAGATCGTCCAATTCTTTGGAAAAGTTGTTATTGCCAAAAGCCTCCTCATCGACGAACTCAGTAGGATGATCGACCGTCGTGCCATCATGAGAGAAATTGTGCTTTACAAATACAAAACCAGCCTCTGCAAAAGCATCGGCCATGAGGTTAAAAGCGCCCCAATCCTTGAAGCCGGCAAAGCCGTGTGAGAAGATGATGACTGGCTTCTTTTGATGAGTGTGCTGATACAAAACATCTGTGAGAAAGGGCCTGCCCGAGGGCGACTGAAGGACGATATTCTTTTGTGAGATCATAGGTCAAAACTATACTTTATAGCTAAGAGATAATAGGGGAGAATAATTATTACTTTAGCGCCCTGCATGGCTACGCTGGACGAAATCAAAAAACCAATAGAAAAGGAACTCGATGAGTTTGAGGTCCGATTTCGTGAATCCATGCGCAGCAAGGCTCCCCTCCTCGACCGTATCACCCACTATATTGTGACCCGCAAGGGCAAACAAATGCGCCCCATGTTTGTCTTCCTCAGCGCTAAGCTCTGTGGAGAGATCAATGAGGCTACCTACGTCGCCGCATCCCTCGTAGAGATACTGCATACGGCAACGCTGGTGCATGATGATGTAGTAGATGACTCGTATAAGCGAAGAGGCTTTTTCTCTATCAATGCGCTCTGGAAAAACAAGATCGCAGTGCTAGTGGGGGACTTTCTGCTGGCTAAGGGCCTCGCTCTCTCTATAGAGAACAACCAATTCAAACTCCTCGGCCTGCTGTCCAACACCATCAAGGAGATGAGCGAAGGCGAACTGCTCCAACTGGAGAAGGCCCGCAAACTCGACATCAAGGAGGATATCTATTTTGAGATCATCAGGCAGAAGACAGCCTCGCTGATCGCCTCTGCCTGTGCTAGTGGCGCGGCTACGACTACCACCGACGAGGACGTCCTCGCCCGGGTCAAACTGATGGGTGAAAAGATCGGCATCGCCTTTCAGATCAAGGATGACCTCTTTGACTATGAGGAGGCGGAGATCGGTAAGCCCCGTGGCATCGATATCAAGGAGCGCAAAATGACTCTGCCACTCATCCATACCCTCAGCAAAGTCTCCAGCTCAGACCGCCGAAAAATCATCAATATCATAAAGAACGAGAACACCAACATGGAGAAGGTCCGCTGGGTGATCGACATGGTCCGCAGCAATGGCGGCATGAACTACGCTACCCAAAAAATGAATGAGTACAAGACTGCCGCCGAGGATATCCTCAATTCATTCCCTGAGAACGACGCCCGCAGGTCTATCTATCAGATGATCCAGTTTACGATCAATAGAGAAATATAGAGTTTAGAATCAGGAACCAAGAGTCAGGAAAGCAAACGCACATTGTATTCTCTTGGTTCTTATATCTTGCTTCCTGGCTATAAATTTACTCCACCAGTTTCTTCAAAGTAATATCATCGCACACATGCGAAGGATAGATATTATTCGTCCGCTGAAAGTCAAAGAGGGCGCTGTCTGTAGCCGCATCAAAGACCCCGTTGATACTGAGATTATAGTCGTTTTCATTGAGCAGCTTCTGCATCTCCCATATCTCGGTTTTGCCTGATTTGGGAGAGGTGTTTTTCCCTTTCAGAAAGTCATACGCAGCCATCTTATCCTTCTCATTCTCCACTGCCCCGGGTGTGATGCCCTTGTCCATGATCTCGGCTATCACTACATTGTCGAGTCCCTGCTCCTTCAGCTCTTTTGATTCATAGAGTTTCGTTTCGAGTATTTTGGTATACTTCAGGAGCGCTTTATAGTGGTTGATTCTTGATTGTGCTTCGCCGGATCCTTTAGTGTCTTTAGATATATCGATATCATTTTTCAGCCACAGTGTTTTGGCTATATCAGTCAGTTTGGTGCAGTTGTCGAGGTAGGTGCGCAGTGCTACCTGATCATAGTAGTTATAGTCGATGCTGTCTTTTGGCAGGTAGTCAAATCGGCTGATGTTTTCATATTTCTCATGCTCATTCATGCGGTGGTAGACCCATGAGACGATGATAAAAACGACGATAGCAAAAAGCGAAAATCTGAGCAGGCTGGAGAACTTCATAAAATATTGGGATCTGCCCGCAAAGATAGGTCAATAAAAGCCAATCAAATCAATATCGTAAAGAAAATAGTTGTCCCCGTGCCGGGTGTGGATTCCAGCCAGATCTGGCCTCCGTGCCGCTCGAGGATCTTCTTGCACACCGATAGGCCTATGCCCGATCCCTGGTACTTATCCTGCGCATGCAGGCGGGAGAAAATCTGGAACACCAGGTCCTTAAACTTCATGTCGATCCCGATGCCATTATCCTCCACCTTAAATAGCCAGTGGCGGTCATTCTTTTCAGCCGATATCTTGATGATAGGCGAGCGCTCCGCGCGAAACTTAATCGCATTGCTGATCAGGTTCTGGAATAGCTGCCTGACCTGCAGCTCATCGCAGTAGATCTCCGGCAGGTCAAAGATCAGGAACTCCGCCTTATTCTCCTCGATCGCTATCTTCAGGTCTGAGCGTACCTTTTTGATCAGGTCGGTCAGGTTGACATTGGTGAATGGCTTGCCTACAGAGGCGATGCGCGAGTACTCCAGCAGGCCGCTCACGAGGGTATTCATTCGGCCTGCGCCCTGTATGATATTCTCGATAAACTCCTCTGACTCCCGCGTCAGCAGGCCCTGGTTGCGCTTCTGCAGCAGCTGGGCAAAGCCCGTCAGGCTCCGCAGCGGCTCCCGCAGGTCATGCGAGGCGATGTAGGCAAATTTCTCCAGCTCTGAGTTTGACGTGATATAGCGCTCCAGCTCCTGGTTCTTTTCAAATAGCTCCTTATTGTAGTGGTCGATCCTGTCCTGAGTCACTCGCTGATCAGAGATGTCGCGCGTGAGCATGATCACCTCACTATCAGAGAATGGGCTGATGCGCACCTCAAAGTACCGTGTCTTCACCGGCCCCGTCAGCTGAAAGGTATAGGTGTGCAGCTTACCCTCTACGATCGTCTTGCCGATCAGGTCCATCACCACCTCATAGTTATGACTGCTGATCAGGTCCCGCAGGTCGCGGCCGATATAGGTCGCGCTGTCAAATTTCAGCCTGTTCAGCTCATTCGGGTAGAAGTCTATGATGATGCCCTGCCCATTGGCGATCACCACCATGTCTGGTATCGCAAAGAGGATCGCCTTGCGCGTCTCCTCGCTCTTGCCGAGCTTGGACTCGGTCTCCTTCAGGTCTGTCACATCACTGTGTGCGATCAGGGTATGGGTCACGCGACCGGTCTCATCCCGCTGAAATATAGTCGACCGCGACAGGATAAACTTGATACTGCCATCTCCCGCTATGAATGGGAACACCGTAGACTGTATCTCCCCGTCCGTCATCCGCGTCACATTCATGATCGCCTCAGTAGCCTCGCGGCGGTACTCGGGATGTATCAGGTCGATCGTTCGCTCCGGGAATGCTCCCTCGCTGTACTTAAACCATGCCGCCATATCCTGGCTGCGATAGACCGATGTCATCTGCGCTATGTCAAAGATCGTGACCAGCACCGGCGAGGTCATATTGATCTTCTCCTGGAATGAGCGATAGTTGATCAGCTCATTCTGGCTCTCCTTAATATCCGTGATATCCTGCACGATGCCAAAGTTGATCTGACCCACGCCATCTTCGGCAGGCATCAGGTTGCAGCTTCGGCCCAGAACCCAGCGCCACTCTCCGGCCTTGTTCATCACGCGGTATTCCGTCGAGACCATCTTGCCCACGTTGGCCGGATCGTTCACATACTCGCGGCTGGTTGCGAGCTTCGCGATGTCGTCAGGATGTATCTTTCGCGAGATCAGGTCAAACTCATCTCCGTCCCTGCAGTCCTCAGGCCCGTAGCCCAGG
>Ga0214192_1000602_pt1 | contig 22014 bp, 28 predicted proteins | sample TroBogEpilimnion_44_FD_153030 | JGI IMG/M metagenome (GOLD analysis project Ga0214192, IMG submission 153030) | Freshwater microbial communities from Trout Bog Lake, WI - 29JUL2008 epilimnion | ecosystem: Environmental > Aquatic > Freshwater > Lake > Epilimnion/Euphotic zone | place: Trout Bog... | reverse complement strand
CATTGATTTTGCAGACTTGACACTACCTGGTGGTGATGTGTTAATTTTAAGTGGCGACATTTTTGAAGCCAAGAGTTTCAAGAAAGAAATTTACAATCCCGAAATGGTGTTGTTGGAACACGAGCGCGAGGACAAGCGACCTGACAGATACTATAGATTTATTCTAGAGGAGTGCAGTGCCAAGTACCGTGAAGTCATAATGGTCATGGGCAATCACGAGCACTATGGATTCAAATTCCATAAAACTTATGATCAGATCAAGAGTCAACTGCCTGACAATGTGCACTTACTTGAAAAAGAAAGTTTAGTGCTGGATGGTGTGTTGTTCTTGGGTGCCACATTGTGGACCGACATGAACCGGCAGGATGCACTGACTTTGTATCATATGCAGAGCGCCATGAACGACTATCGTCAAATTACCATGCTCAATGAAAGCACTGGTGACTATCATAGATTGCAACCAGAAAAAACTGTGCAAGAACATTTACGTACTTTGGAGTATTTTACTACTGCACTGTCAGAGAATAAAAATCGTGAAGGTGGTGCACTACCTGTGGTTGTAGTAACACATCACAGTCCCAGCAAGTTAAGTATCAAGCCCAAGTATGAAAAAGATGTGCTAATGAATGGTGCTTACAGCAGTGATTTGAGCGAGTTTATTTTAGATCATCCCGAGATTCGAGTATGGACACATGGACATACACATGATCCTTTTGACTACATGATTGGCGAGACACGTATTATTTGTAACCCACGTGGCTATAAATATTACGAAGAACGAGCAGAAGAGTTTGATCCCACAATTGGTTTTGATATTTAAGGAATAAAAATGGAAGATTTAAGTGTGCTAGGTGATCTAATAGAAATTGTGTTTCAAGGTCTATTGGTTTATTTTGTTATTCGTTTAATTTTAAATTTCATGAATTTTCACAGTGACATGAAGGCCACAAGCGAACAAATTCAAGAGTACTTGCATTCAATTGTTCATCCAATAAAAAGTGAAAAACACGGCGATGTAATTTATTTCTTTGACGAAGAAACCAATGCATTCATAGTGCAAGGAAAAAATGATCAAGAGATCAGGGATGCTCTTCGAGCACGTTGGAAAGATCATATTTTCCTAGTAGGGCAAAAGTATGTCATGGCCGGGCCTGAATTCAAAATGGTAGAGATTACCGATCCCGAAGACATAGGCCGCATGTTGGCGGAAAAAGTCATAAACCGATGATACGAGAAGTTTTGATATTCTTGAGCATAGTTGCCTTGATGGCATGCCAAAACTTACCACCAAATTATTTTAATTTACATAGATATGAAATCGCAAAAACCCGCTGAAGGCATAATGCTAAATCGTTTATGGGGCACGGCCCGAAGTTATACCATTGCTTGTGATTGTGGCGACCGTGACCATGCCACACAGATGTGGATTGAAGTGGGCGACGAACACGATGCAGAATTGCAGAATGTCACAGTTACATTTTATGTAGAAACTACAAGTCCTTGGTATAGCACGAGTCGTTGGCGACAGATTTGGTCAATGTTGATAAACGGGTCGGTTCGACAAGAACATGCCTTGATTCTCAGCCAACAAAGTGCACTAAACATGGCCCAAGCCATAAATGCCAGTGTTGCAGAAATGCAACAGATCAATGTGGTGCCGATTGACACAGATCAAGATTTATAGTATAATTAACTTCTGACGTACTAATTTATAGGTGATTTATGACCATGCATTTAGAAGGCCCTTGGCTCAGCACAGTAGGCAAACGTAAAGGCAAAGTGAAATTTAAATCTGCAGAGGCCAAGCGCGAACACGAGCGTTTGAATGCCGAGTGGAAAGAATTGCTCAAGCGTCAAGGCGCCGAGCTTGAAGCCAAGCGACAAAGTCGTGCCATGCGAGCTGAAACATTGAGTTACAAATTATCTACTCCAGTGGGCCGTAGCACCGGCCACGATGTTAAAAGTCTTGACACTGGACATTCAGGTGCAGTACGTACTCGAGATATTCCGCAGTACACAGGCACTAAAATTATTGGTATTGGTACCATGCACAAATCAAATGCAGTGCCAATTTTCAGTGACGAGCAAGCAGTTGACATTAGTAGAATGAGGAGATAAATTATGACACTCAGCGAATTTAATAAAGCCGTAAAAAATAATGCCGAGATAATGCAAAAAAATCTTGAAAACAGAACTGTTGATTTTAATGGTTTAGTTTTTTGGGAAGGATCCATTAAAAATTTTAGTATAGATCAAGTCATGTCTAGTTGGGCCGATATTATGGCCTGTTCGGTTATTGGGGCAATACCTAGCATTACCAATAACGGTGCAGATGGGTATATGTATACGAATGGTAAGATCCGACCAGTAGAAGTTGAAGGTAAACTCTCCAGCACACATCATAAATCGCTAGCAGTAAGCAAAAAGAAAGGTACACTTTATTGGTCATCTAATTTGTCAAATTCCAAGAGTAAAACCAGTATCCTAAGCAGATTTGCAGGATTATTTAATGTTAACATGACCGACGGAACGTTGCAGACCAAAAATAGAGATACTTACTTAGTACTGTTTGATAGGGATGAGAATAAATTTATTACTGTTTTTAAACTATCAGGTAAAAAAGTGTTAAATCTATTAGAAGATCGATTAAGCAACTCTGAAAGTATGCATAGCGTCAGTATTAAACTGAATGTGTTTAAGGAGCACGGAGAAGAAGTTGAGGGTATGTGGCAATTAGAGGGATGGGACTTATGGTATGAACGTATGGTCAAAATAACCACAGAAGCCGGTAGATTTATTATAAGTAACAAATAAGGAGATAATAAACACTTGAGCAAAGAAGATTTAATTAGAATGGCGGGCAAGGTTGAGGAAGTCTTGCCCAATGCCATGTTTAGAGTCGTGTTAGAAAATCAACACCGTGTCATGGCCACTATTGGTGGCAAACTTAGACAAAATAATATACGCATATTATTAGGCGACAGTGTCGAAGTTGAAATGAGCCCGTATGACATGAATCGCGGTCGAGTGGTGTATCGCAATAAATAATGTATGAACGACATTAGACACACCATAGATTTACTAGAAGCAAAAAACAAACAAACACTCGAGCAAATCAAACTGCCCTATGCACGTACTGCCTTGGCGCCGGTCATGAGTTCGGGCACTATAGACATGCACTTTGGCAAACTGTACAAGGGCTATGTGGACCGCTACAATAAAGGCGAGGGCGATAGCAGTTTTAACGAAGCCGGGGCATACCTGCACAGTATTTGGTTTAGTCAATTCCGAACACCAGGAACACGCCAACCACATGGTGTAATACTGAGCTTGATTGAACGCAATCATAAAAATTTTACAGAATTTAAACGAGCCTTCAAAGAAGAAGCCATGAAGCTTCAAGGTTCAAATTGGATTTATCTTTCCAAGTCGGGACAGATCAAGACCATACGCAACCATGCCAAACGCACCGATATTGCACTCTTGGTTGACTGGTGGGAACATGCCTGGAGCTTGGACTATCATTCGGACAAAGAAAAGTACTTGGACAACTTATGGCGCATCATGGATTGGGACGCTATCAACAGAAGATTATGATTACAATTACAGAAAATGCTACTGTTAAGTTAAAAGATATACTGGCAGAAGAAAACAATCCCGACCTTAAACTACGTATATTTGTACAAGGCGGCGGATGCTCGGGTATGCAATACGGCTTTACCCTAGACGAAACTCCAAACGAAGACGATTTCACACTTGACGAATCGGGCGTGCAAATACTGGTCGACGCCATGAGTATGCAGTACTTGACCGGGGCCGAAATCGACTACAAGGACGATTTAATGGGCAGCAGTTTCAGTATCAAAAATCCCAACGCACAAACCAGTTGCGGTTGCGGCAGCAGTTTTAGCCCGTACTAGCCGATAACCTTCTCTGCTAAATCCTGCTAAATAAGCATATAAAAGGATTTGGCATATGGCTTTTTGGCAAAATAGCACCATTACACAGGTATACGAAGGCGCAGCACCCAATGATGGTACTGGCGATAGCATTAGATATGCATTTGGTAAGGTCAACAACAACTTTAGTAATATTTCTAACTATCTAGCTCAGAGCAGTATAGATTTCCAAAACGCCAACGTCGAGCTCACGCTCAATGCCTCATACGCCAACATTGCCAGTTTAAATGCTGTATCAACTACCGGCAACAATGCATCTTATTCGGCAAATGTTTCCGCAGTAAATCTTGTTGGTAACGTATACACATATGGTGCCAGCTATTTTGGTGGCAACTTAAATGCCACAACAGCTGTGTTACAAAATGTAACAACTGGCAATATTGTGCCCATTGCCAACTTGCAATACAATCTAGGAAGTCCCACAAATTTCTTTAAGAATCTTTATGTGGGCACATTGAATCAAGTCAACACCCTGAGTTTGAATGCAGCGGCCAGTTTGTTAGAACTGCAAAGTAATCTAATACCAGGAAGTGCACAAGACGTTGGAGTTGTTACCAAGTACAATATTACTTCGGGAAGCAATGCTTGGGGATATTTTGGATATCAAAATTCCAGCAACGCCTTTATCTATGTGTCGGGAATGACCGCAGATCCAACCACTTATGGCAATAGCGTTATTGTTGGTGGTAGCTATGGTAACGTGCATTTTGGTAGTCAACTGTTAAGTAACTCGACACCGAGTGTGAGTAGCACAACTGGCGCATTGGTTGTTACGGGAGGTGTTGGTGTTGGCGGAAATGTTACTGCCAATGTGTTCTACGGAAACATTGTGTCAGGTAACGCCACAGTGGCCAATTTAACAATTACAAGCAACATTCAAGGCAACTTAAATGTCAATGGTATTATTTCCAGCACTGGATATCCAGTAATCGTTGCAAGCCCAACATTTGTTTATGGTACTCCCTACACTGGCGGAGCAATATCGGGCAACACAATATTTTTATCAGCAGCATCTTCAACCAGCGCCACAACAGGTGCAGTAACTATACCCAATGGCGGATTGGGTGTGGGCGGTAGTGTTTACAGCAACGGCGGATTCTTTGGACAATTGACCGGATTGGTTGCAACTGCCAATCAACCCTACATCACTGGCCTAGGCACACTGGGCAACCTAACTATTTCCAATGTATTAAACGGAAATACCATTCAAGCAGTATCAGTTGGAGCTACCAGCATTACTGCCAGTTCTTTGATTGTTACCACAAGTTTAACTGGATTGAGTAGTCTGACAGTATCGGGCAACATCACTGCCAACTTGATCGGATCAGTTTATGGGACCGTACAAACAGCCACACAACCCTATATCACAAGCATAGGATCATTGCTGACCTTGGCAACCAATAGTGTATTATCATCATCGCTGAATGTCACCAGCGGAATTTATGATTCGGGCATTCGTGTTGTAAGCACCAGCAGTGGTACCGGCAATTTGACAATTTCCAATAGCAATATCAATTTAACATCGGTCAATGCCGGATATACCAGCATTGGATCGGCAAATCAAATTCCAGTTATCACAACTGACCAATTTGGTCGAGTGATTACATTGACCACTGTTGGAGTATTGGCTCCAGAATATTTAAATATTTCGGGCAACACAGGAACAGCCAACGTGGCACTGTTGTCCAACACTGTTGTTATTGCCGGCGGCGTTGATACAACCACCACAGCCAGCGGTAATACTGTTATAATCAACGGTACCAGTACCTTGGCCACAGTAACCGGGCGCGGAGCAACCACCAGCACTGCTGTTACCTTTAACGGACAAATCAACACCGGGGCCAGTGTAATACCCACAGCATCCAACACTTATTCGGTTGGTAATTCAACCTATTGGTATAGCGGTGTATACGCCCAAAACTTTTACGGTACTTCAACCACAGCCAAATACGCTGACTTGGCCGAGATGTATTTGACCGATACCGAATACGAGCCCGGCACTGTGGTTGTAGTAGGTGGCAGTGCCGAGGTAACTGCCTGCAATCAATTTGGACAAGACAACGTAATTGGAGTGGTATCTACTAACCCTGCATACAAAATGAATAGTGATTTGGTAGGTGGTACTTATATTGCACTTAAAGGTCGTGTGCCAGTAAAAGTATATGGCCCAATACTAAAAGGTCAACGACTTGGCACCAGCACCCAATCGGGGTATGCTTGTTATGCACGAGGCGCATATAGTTTTGCTATTTCGCTAGTGACCGATATGTCCGATGGTGCAAAAACTATAGAGGCAATTATTCTATAATATGTCAACTTTAACTTGGATCACACCACCAGGATCTATAGCAGCATTAAATGCCGGCATACCAGTTACAGTTCAAGTACAAGCATTTGATACTAGCAATAGCGGGCATACAATTTCTTACAACGTCATAAGTGGGTCACTGCCCACTGGCATGAGCTTGTCAAGCTCGGGCACTATCAGTGGCACTCCCACTTACACCGGAGTGGACAATACCATAACATACAATTTTGTCATACGTGCATTGACTACCGATCTTGTTGTACTTGATGGTGCGTTCAGTATGGTATTGCACAGTTCAACTATCAACAATCTAGCTTGGGTCACTCCTGGTGGAAATTTGGGCACAGTGCCCGATGGTGAATACTACAGTTTGCCATTGGTTGCTGAATCAACTGATGGCAGCAGTATAACATACAGTTTTGTCAGCGGCGAATTGCCTCCCGGAATGCAAATCATCAAGTCGGGAGCATTACAAGGTGTTCCGGTAATTACCACTGCGGTGTTGACCGATCAAAGTTTGACCTATAGATTCACAATACGTGCAACGTCAAGCAGCGGGCTTGTGCGAGACCAAGCGTTTAATTTAACAATAACCAATGTTGAAAGTCCGGTCATTCAACCATCAATTGCATTCTTGGGCGATATATTTGATGGCAGTTATTATCACGAGCAATTGAGTGTGGAAGAACTCAACAGCAATGCTGTCATTGCTTGGAGTTTGGTTGATGGCGTATTGCCCCCGGGCGTGACTCTTTCCAGTACTGGATTACTGAGTGGATTTGTACAACCCATTGGCGGAACCAGTGTAAATGGTCCCAACGGATATGATGGCGAAACCATAGTCAGTGGCGTGGTCATTGCCGAACAAGACTATGGTGCAACTCCGTTTGACTTTACAACAACCAGTCAGTCGCTGAGTTATTCGTTTACAGTACAGGCATTTGATGGTGCCAATTATGCCAAACAAAAGTACATACTGTCGGTAATCAGTAGACAAGATTGGACTGCGGACAATGATTTTGCCGGCAGTATCAATGATACATATATCACTGTTGATGCCACCGGTATATACACTCCGGTATTTTTAAATGCATCAACCACATTGCCACCTGCAAGACAAAATGCACATTATGCATATCGATTGCTGGGCTACGATTACCAAGGTGATGCTGTAACATACAACATTGCCAACGATGCAGGTACATTTGATGCTTATGTGGCCGGTGCAGATTTGGGATTTGACAATTTGCCATTTGATCATACAGCAACAACATCAGTGGCCAACAATACCAATCTTCCAGGACTGGTATTAGATCCAACCACCGGATGGGTATACGGTATAGTAAGTCCGCAAACATCGGCGCTGACAGTATATACATTTGGCGTACAGTTGAGCAAAACACATTCTGGCCCTACATACTGGGCCGCAAACAACAATACCACTTACGGAACTTACACCACTATCAGTCCTTCTAAATATTTTAACATCACTGTTTACGGAGATGTTAACAATACCATCAAATGGAACGGTAGTTCCAACTTGGGAACCATTGCCAATGGAACTGTGAGCGAGTTGTTTGTGTCGGCCACCAGCACCGAAGGGTATCCCTTGAGTTATAGCCTAGTTGACGCGGCCGGTATAAGTTGTGCGTTGCCACAAGGACTTACCTTATTGAGTGATGGCACAATAAGTGGACGTGTGAGTTTTGAAACTTTTACTATAGATGGTACAGCAAGCACACCAACAACATTTGACTCGGTTGGTACCACATTTGATCACACATACAAATTCTTTGTTCAAGCAAGCACACCCAGTAGCAATGCTGTGATTGTGCAAGAATTTACTGTAGTAGTCACCGTTGGAGATAATAGACCCTATATCAATGCCTACGTACATGCTCTACCATCCAGTAGCGAAAGAAAAATATTCAACAGTATTGTTTCCAACACAGAAATTTTCAATCCGGCTTATTTGTATCGACCAAAAGATCCTTGGTTTGGTGCACAAAATCAATTGTCGATGTTGTTTGCCACTGGACTACATGCCGAAGATGCCGATGCTTTTGAAACTGCTATCGAGTTAAATCATTTTACCAAGGTATACGAGTTTGGTGACATCAAGACTGCTGTTGTGTTGGACAACAATTTTGATGTAAAGTACGAAGTTGTTTACGTAGAAATGCTCGACCCCGAACTAAACAGTAGCGGGCAAGGTCCGGGTCTGGAAATAAATTTAAGCAACGAAATAGTAAATCCCTACATTGATGCTGCAGGCAATAGCTTTACAGTACTGTATCCAAACACTTCGCAGGATATGTTGCAACGATTGATAAACGGAATTGGCTACCAAGACCAAAGCACATTGCCATCATGGATGACCAGCAATCAACCGGGAACCACTGCCGGCAGTAACTTTAGTCCACCATTGGGATACACACGAGCAGTTGTGTTGGCCTACACCTTGCCCAATACCAGTTCACTGATTGCCTACAGACTCAAGAATGCCGGAGTAAACTTTAATCAAATCAAGTTCAAAGTTGATCGTTACGAACTTGATAATTATTATACCACCAATTACAATTTTACCAGCAACAGTTTTGCAACATCTACCGAAACAACATTTGACGCATTGACCAAGCAAGTTGGTGCAATTGTGGCCAGTGTGAATTATGCTGTCAGCATACCGTTTGATCAAATCAATGGGCGCAACGTAGAGTACATAATCAACAACGGCGGCCTAGATGGTGTTACTGATTTTGGTGATGGAGATACCTTGATATTCTATCAGCAAGAAAATTTCACTCCCATTACTCCGTATGATGGTTGGGTAAATTACAGTGATGGTTTTATTGGCAATAACATTGTGACCGGTGCTACTGGTTACGGATCCGAAGCATACGATGTATACAGTATCATACCCGGATACAATGAAACTGCACAGGCCAATGACACTTTTACCGGAGATGGTATATCCACTACCTATAGAATCACACAAACCATTACCAATACCAATCAAGTCAATGTGTATGTAAACAACCAATTGCAAAATCCAACCAGTTACATCGTATCGGGACAACTGTTATCATTCAACATTGCGCCGGGAAATACTGTTCCTAAATTGAGCAACGCATCAATTGTGGTTTACAATGGCACCAATGAACAGGGATTTAGCGGCAATGGCGTACAAACCACATTTAGTCTTAATTCAGTGGTCAGTGTCGCTCCAGGTCCAAACAAGGTATATGTAAATGGAGTTTTGCAAAGCACTGCAAACTATTCGGTTGTGGGCAATTCATTAACTTTTGCGACTGCACCGCCCTTGGTTCAAGGAGCAAACATACTACCGACGATAAGTGTAATCAGTACTACAAGTACTGTAAACGAACGCGGCGGTATCTGGCAAATCAATATTGTAAATGGCATTGTGAACCTATCGTTTGTGCGAGTAATCAATGTGAACCAACGTTTGCGAGTGTTAGACGGAAAATCGCATAACGGATCTACGGTCTATTACAATCCAAACTTGTCTAATGGACAAACTGTTCCAGCTTACTCAACTTATACACTAATTACCAATCAAACAGTTAACAAAACAACCTTTAATAACAACACAACAAGGTTCTACAGTTATCGAGATCAATACTATACACCTGGGGAAAATGCTAAATATATTAAATTCCCACAGTACGGAGCATTTAATTAAATGGCATCAAATATTAACGCAGCCCAGATTGATATCTATTACCCAATTGCCGGGCAAGATAACGATACACAAGGTTTTAGAACCAATTTTCAGAACATTCAAACTGGTCTTGCCACTGCGGCAACAGAAATCACGGCATTACAGGCCAATGTTGCTGGAACTCCACAGATAAGCTCAACCCCTCCAATATCGTTAAGTAGCCCGGGTACTCCTGGATACCTGGCCTACAACAGTGGAAACTTGTTTGTGTGTACCGGAACCAGCACTTGGATACAGTTGCCATCGGCTGCTGCACAATATTCCAATGCCAATGTAGCAAGTTATTTGCCAACTTACTCAGGTAGCATGAGCAATGTTTCTGTTAACACACTGACTTTGTCCAACGCAATACAATTTGCAAATTTAACCACTGCCCAAGTAAACAGTATATCAACTCCCGCACGTGGAATGACGGTATACAACTACACCAGCGGCAACATTCAAGTATATAATGGTACAAAATGGGCCAATGTAACACTCAGCTAATCAGGAATAACAAATGTCAAACATCAACCCATACAACATAGACGGAACATTTCCGGTAGCTAACCAAGACAACAGCAGTCAAGGGTTTCGCGATAATTTTACCAATATTAAAAATAACTTTATACAAGCACAAGCCGAACTCAACGATTTACAGAGCAAAGCAATTGTAACCGGCGCCTTAAACGGACAAAGTATCAACAACAACATGAATGGTACCAAGTTGACTGGTCCACAATTGACTGCTTGGACACAGAGTTTGTATGATTGGGGTGTTGTCGGTATCGGCAATACCATCAAGTTGGACTTTACTGTGGCCAACTTCCAAAAAATCACAACTGGCGGTACTGCAGGAACTCCAGGAACTGTCACTATCAATTTTATTAACTGGCCAAGTAGTACTGGACAGGGTGCATTGGGCTACGGATCAATGCGTATATGGATATCGATTGCAGAATCTGTGCATTCTATACAACTGCCCTTGAGCGTTAACATTGCTGCTGCAAGTCTGCCAAACTACAATGGTGCAGGACTGTTGAGTTTTGACGTTCCTGGCGATTACATTTTTGATATCAGTAGTGTTGATGGCGGACAAAATTACCTTATCAATGACTTGACACGTAATCGTGCTTGGTTTGTTGATCCACATTTGTATTATAATCCAACTGTCAACCCGGCATTTTTAATCGGTTACGGTAGTTTTTTACCACTGGCCGCTGAGGTAGAAAGCAGTGCCAGCGACACAATCAGTGCCATGGGCAGTATTGCCAGTTATCAAAGTTATCAAACATTTAATCCTCCAGGTTTTGGCGATGGCGACAGTTCAGAAGCGGGAGGTAGTAGTGTAAACACTCCAGGTTTTGGTATAGTTACAAGCCGTAGCTACGTTGATCCTACATTGGGACCAATTATCAAAGCCACCAATGCCGGAGACCCAATTGGTTATTTTAATGCCAGCTTTGGTAGTGGTAGTCCTGGCGTTATTGGCAATACATCTTTGCCCGAAGCCGGAACCATACGCTTTTATGCCAATAGTGTATTGTCCAGCGCACTTGCCAGTGTGCCCGACGGCAATGGCGGTATAACCAATAATTACAGTCCCGGCGGTAATGTACAGATTTGGACCAAGCAAGATTTTGGATTTTATGGTGCACAGACATTGGGCTATGCCGGATGGCCTCGTGCAGATACCACAAACGCCGGAGTAAATGCAATATATGGCAATCAAGGCGGTGTTCTTGGATTGGCCATGACTATCGAGAATGACCAAAGTGTTAAAACTTGGGGCGCAACTGCCAAGAATTACCAATTTGCAAATCTAAGCCTAGCAACCAATGTAAACGTAAGCCCGTACATATCAACTATTGTTGTAGATAGCAATGCCGGTAACACAGTTACGGCAGCTAATTTATTACTAGGCCCAAGTATTGCATTACAAGATGGACAAGAAATAAACATCATTAGCAATTGTGCGATAACTACTGTAAACATAGTGCCGTTTAAAGGCAATGTGGTTGTTCCTGTGTTAAAATATGCTGAAGCAGTTGGAACTGGTAGTACTGTAACTTACTACTTTGACAACTCGGGCGGTTATTTTACTACCGGCACACAATTTACAGCTGCAGGATTCAGTGTAGTATCAGGATTTAACGGAGTTAAAACTGTGGTATCTTACGATGCTTATACTGCAAATGTAACATCCACAACTACTGGTACCGATACCGGAACAGTAAATGTAACTGCAAATATTGGAGGCAATACCAGTATTGCTCATGCTCCAACAACAATCACTGCTGGAACAAGTACAAAATTTATATACCTTGGTACTGTAAAACAATGGTATCGAGCATAATTGGAAATTTAAATGTCAAACATCAACGCTAACAACATAAACGGTACTTACCCAATTGCAGGTCAAAGTAACCCCAGTCAAGGATTTCGCGACAACTTCACAAGTATCAAGAACAACTTGACCATAGCCTACAACGAAATAACCGATTTACAAAACAAAGTGATAGTAACAAGCCCGTTGGCCAATGGCACTATCAATAACAACATGGCCGGAACAGTATTGGGCAATGTGCAATTGTCGGGATGGACACAGAGTTTGTACAATGTGGGCAGTGTCAGCGGTAGTGTCAGTTTAAATTTTGCTAGCGGTAACTTTCAAGAGCTAACCACTACTGGATCTGTTACCCTAGGATTTGCCAATTGGCCAGTTTCTGTTGGAGCAAATGCAGTTGGATATGCAACCATGCGTATTTGGCTCAACATCAGTTCTAGCGCACATACTTTAACCTTGCCCAGTTCAGTCAGCATTGGATCTGGTGACATTGCCGGATACAACAGCAGTACTTACACCATCACATTTGACACTGCTGGCACATACGTGTTTGATATTAGTAGCATCAATGGTGGAAGCACTTATTTTATCACTGATGTGAGTCGTACTCGTAGTAGTGTACGTGATACCAATTTGTATTTTAATCCTGCAATTACTTCTGCTCCCACATTGTTTGTGGGCTACGGACAAAATGGCGGCACAATGAGCACATTCAACAATGTGTTGGCCGCAGACCAAGGACAAAACATTGTCAGTGCTTTGGGTTCGTTTAATAGTGTGAGTTTGGGTAACTTGGCCCTGGCCAATACCGGTAACGCCACAATAGACACTGGCAAAGTGGCCGGATATTCTATTACCAGCGCACGTGGTAACTTGTCTACAAATACATATAGTCCGGTACAAAACGGCGACTACTTGGGTTATCACAATGCTGTTGCTTATACTGGCATTGGCGGGACTGGTAATACATTCCAACAACTGTCAAGCATTGTGTTTTATGCAACAGGTAGCAATGTCACTTATGGATTAGGTGGCAATATTGCGTTTTATACTGCGGACGATGGCGGTAACAGTGCCAACGTTGTGCTACAGGCCATGAGCATCAACAACGATCAAAGCGTTGAAGTGCTGGGCGTATTTAAAACTGATTCGGGTATTGCCGAAAAGGGCACTTATTTTGTGACCATGGCAACTAGTGGAGCAGCTACATTTATTGCAAATAGTGCTGTCAGTACATTGATAATTGACAGTTTGAACAGTGCCACTGTTTCAACTGCCAACGTCATACTGCCCTCCAGCCCCACTGACCGATTCCGATTTAGAATCAGCAGTTTACCAATTGTGACCACTGCCAACATTTATGCACCCAATGGTGCCTCTATCAAGTACACCAGTTCTGGTATTTTTGGTAGTGGAAATACTCAGGTACAGTTTACATATCAAGCAGCAAACAGCACTTGGTATCGCAGTTAACCAAAAGCATTGACTTTCAAGCAACAGGATCATATAATAGCGTATGGGACATCCACTCACTCCTAAACTATCAGATTTATCAATGGAAGACCTCACTAAAAAGATTAGTGAGCTTAACTCTAGATTGAGCATGGCTTACCGATGGGGTCGCGGAGATCTTGTGAGTCAAGTATACTTGCTACTAGAAGATTACAATTTTGAATTAAGTGAACGTAATCGCAAACAACTAGAAGAACTACAAAAGAACAATCCCAATTTCGATAAATTAATCAACATTAAATGAATTACGATCCTTACGGACAAGCCTACACTGATACTCGAGAACTTTGCGACCTACTTTATCAAAACCCTGAATTGGATTTATCGCGATTCCGGGTAGTAGATAGTTTGCCGTATAACACCGCGGTCATGCAGACTTTTAGTGGATTCCCGCAATTAAAGCAATATGTCGTACCGCGAGAGGAGGTTCCTGTAGAACTGTTTCACTGGAGTCAACAACAAACATGGTACATGCCACAAGAATATCAAGACTTGGATATTGCACAACACATACTTGGTCTTTGTACAACCGATGCAGAACTGCAACGAGTAGGTGAAGAACTGTTGTTGTATCAGGAAAGAGATTTATTCCCGTTGCTTAGATATCTTAAATACTTTGTGGACACCATGCGAGCAAACGGTGTGGTATGGGGTTTAGGTCGTGGTAGCAGTGTAGCAAGTTATGTGTTATACTTGCTGGGAGTACACAAGATCAATAGCATGTATTATGATCTTGATATAAAAGAATTTTTAAAATAGGAACAAGCAATGTCTAAAGTATATAGAAGCGCACGTGGCAAAATGATTGACATGGACAAAATCAAATTGGCACAAGAAAGTAAAATAGCAGTGGGCAACATGAAAGTGAATGCCCGTGGAGACAAAATTGGCATGGGCGGGGAAATTGTCACAGGTCGCAACCAATTAATGGATCAAGCGTATGCTGTAGATAATTCAGTGCCGTACAGTCCAAATGATCCCAGTACCTTTAAACAACAACAAACAGTAGTTGAAGCCAGCAAGGCAAAAGAATTGCACGACATGGTGCATAGCCTAACACCGGTTACCACCGTTGAAGAAGCAGCAACTATGCCGACACCGACAACACGTGGTAGTTTGGCAAGCTCGGTAGCCAAGACAGTTAATGTAGTACAACAACCTACACCTACACCACAACAACAAAAGAAATCCAACGGGCCAACGAGAATTTAATATGATTACAAATCCTTTTGATTCAAAGAACGGTTACAAGTACACCAATGAAGTTACCGGAATTAGAGCCATACTTGATCATGTGATTGTGCGTGACATGAGTTTTGATTCTTACGAGTTGACCAAGGGCGGTCTTATCATGCTGGGCGACGACGGCAAGACTGATGGTATCAGACCACGTTGGGCACGAGTATATGCAGTTGGCCCTGACCAACACGATGTCAAGGTAGGACAATGGGTTTTTATCGAGCACGGACGCTGGAGTCGCGGTGTGTTTGTTAATGTCAATGGCGAGGAATTTGCTATACGACGTGCCGATCCCGATGCTCTTATATTTGTCAGTGACGAAGAACCCAAGGATGTTGTTGGCATGAGCGATGCTGTACATTCTAGTCAACTACAACGCGAACAGTACGAGTAATGGGTTACCGGCGTGATTGGGATGTGAATGCCATACGACATGGCATTTGGAGTATGCGAGCCGAATGCACAAATCCTCGCAATGATGGATTTGTGACTTGGGGTACTAAACAAGAATTGTACCGCCTCAAATGGCTCGTAGATGAAAGTTTGGCGGCTTGTAGCAACTATGCCGGCGAAAAGGAATGGCTCAAAGAACAAGAGCAACAACGTATTATTGACATACTTAAAAAATGAAAATTGATCCTACTAGAATTAAAACTGTTAATATCAACATGGGCGACCGACATTATTGGAATGCAAAAACGCACAACATAATTTTGTCATACGATCCAAAAACATCTAATGGTATCTCGATTCGAGCAATATCTGTAGAAGAAGATTCTGTGCCCATTGTGGATCTAAGTCAAGCCCAACACATAATTAAAAAATTTACATTGAAATGAAGTGTACCACATGTCGCAAAGAGTACAGCGCCGACTGCGATTATAGGCAAGGACGTTGTCCAAATCATCAGCCCAAGTTTCCAACTTGGTTGCTATTAATAGCAGCTCCTGTTATAATAGGTGCATGGGCGATATGTAATCCCGTCAAGGTATGGCAACAAGCAAAAAAGGAGTGGAATATTAAATGAGTAAAGGTTCAGCACCAAGACCCAAAAGCGTTGATATCAAGACATTTGATAACAATTGGGACGCAATTTTTGGTAAGAAAAAGAAACAAGATGTCACAGAAGTTTACAACGAAGAAAGATTAGTATCCAAAGAAGATAAAAAATCTTTAAACAAAGACAAGAAAGCCAAGAAATGAAAGAACTTTGGACTGAAAAGTACAGACCCAAGACACTAGACGAGTATGTGTTTACTGATGCTAGACAAAAAACCATTATCGAAAGCTGGATCAAAGACGGCATAATTCCACATGTATTATTGAGTGGCGGCCCGGGTACAGGAAAAACCACCCTGGCAAAAGTTCTTATTAACGAACTTGGTATTGAAGAATATGATATATTGCAAATCAATGCCAGTAGAGACAACGGTGTGGACTTTATTAAAACCAAGGTCGAAGGCTTTGTACAAACTATGCCGTTTGGTCTGTTTAAAGTTGTGTTAATGGACGAAGCCGATTACTTGAGTCACAATGCACAAGGCATCATGCGTGGCTTGCTGGAAACTTATCAAAGTCAAGCACGTTTTATTTTCACTTGCAATATGCCGCAAAAGATCATGCCGGCACTGCACAGTAGATGTCAAGGGTTACATATTGAAAAACCCGACTCTACTGAATTTACAGCACGAGCAGCCACTGTGTTGGTAACCGAAGGTATCGAGTTTGATCTAGATACCTTGGACAGTTATGTCAAGGCCAGTTACCCCGATCTAAGAAGTTGTTTGAAATTGTTACAAACAAATACCACAACTGGTACATTGGCCAAACCGTCAGAAGGCGACAAATCAGTCAATGATTGGCGATTAGAAGCTGTACACTTTTTTAAACTTGGTGCAGTGACACAGGCACGAGAAGTAATTTGTGCACAGGCCACAATTGAAGACATTGATGCTATGTTTCGTTGGATGTACGACAACTTGGATCTTTGGAGTGACACACAAGAAGGCAAAGACGAAGCTATCCTAGCAATTCGCAAAGGACTGGTCAATCACTCCATGGTGTCCGATCCCGAAATTAATGTGTCGGCAACACTAGTAGAATTAACTCAAATATCAAAATGAAAAAAACAAAAGACGTACACTTATTAAGTTTCTATGTAACCAAGCCACGTAACCCAAAAATGACACACATCAAGGGTTACATGAAAGATCCCAACAACATACAATACGATGAACGTGTGGAATTCACTGTGGGTTTGAATGCAAAAGACAGCCTTTATGCCAGTATTGTGTTAAACTTGAATACAAAAACTGTGGTAAAGAACACATTCAAAGATGCCAGAGACTTTGATACCATGTTCAAGTATTTCTTAGAAGCTTATCCACAGTATGTGTCCAAGACCATGTCGTTTCTCGATCCCGAGTACCTGGAACAATTTTTGCCCAAAGAAGAACCCAAGGCAGTTGATTCCCAAGTGGTAGATGCAGTAATCAAAGAATTAGCCCCTGAATAAATACAGTATGTCAATACTGGATATGTACAAGCAAAAGAAAAAACGGGCCGTGGACCCTAATGCGCCACCCCGTCCCAATTTGCTCAGTCACGAAAAAGTTCTAAAAGATGTCAAGATGTCTAACGAACAACGCGACCAAGAAATAAACCGCTTACAACACAGAGTGACTGAACTGGAAACCAAGTTGCGTAGTCAAACTGTGTATCTAAGCAGTTTACATCAAACTGTTCAAAATCTCGTAAAGAAGAATTAAACCTCCCCGTAGATTTTAAGTATTTCTACTACCGCAGCATGTCGGTGTATATCACGACCCGCGAATTCAACTCCTGCGACATAGCGACTATTTTCGTACTGGCCAACCAAACGTTTGAAGTCAATTAATCCGTTGTTGTTTTCTTTGCGGTCCGCTTGTTGCGTGTCACCTGTCACTACCATTTTACTTCCATCACCTAAGCGTGTTAACAGCATTTTCATCTGAGATGGTGTGGCATTCTGCATTTCGTCAGCAATGATCCACGAGTGTTTAAATGTCCGTCCACGCATAAATGCCAGGGGAGAAACCTCAATTACTTGTTCATCTAGCATTTTAGTAATGTCAGCCGGGCGGTAGTACTCGGCAAACACATCCATTATGGGTCTTGTCCAGGGCTCCATCTTTTGATTGAGGGTTCCGGGCAAGAATCCATGTTGTTCATCATCTACTCCCACTGCTGGGCGAGTAATCACAATCTTTTTACAGTCTCCTTCTTGGTAGGCTTTTATAGCGGCCATTACGGCCAGCATGGTTTTACCTGTACCTGCAGGACCTGTTGCAAATATAATAAGTTTCTGGGGATTGGTCAATAAATCAATGTAAGTTTCTTGATTGAGACTTTTGGGCTTTAATTCTACACGTCGACTACGGTGCTCGTATTCTTCGGTTACCACACGTAGATCGGGCTGGATATGTCTTTTTTGTTTAGGTTGTTGATACTGAACGGTTTCTACTAATCGATTTCTGCGTTTGGACAAGTGTACCTCCTTGGGATTGATGTCATCATGTTCCATACTGTATTGCGAACAACAGTATGTTCACGCAAGTATTTACGATCAAGCCCAAAAAGGTTTTACTAGTGTTAATTAATTAAAAAACAGTCATAAGTATTAGACTGCGCTATAATTTTTCATAAACAAAATACAATCTATCATTGGCGTCTTGTTTATATTTTAATAACTTTAGATTGTATCGCTCGGCAAACTCATTCACAATAGCAAAACTCCAAGGAAATATTTCCACATAAGGTCCGGTCTTGTGTGCAATGCCGGGATTGGCACGTAGGTAAAACTTACCGCCCGTTTCTAGCAATCCCACACAATGACTAAATCTTGCTTCAATTTCGTCTCGGGTATTAAAATTAATAGATCCCAACGCAAGTATGTGATCGTAGGTTTGATTTACATTATAGTCCAAGATGTCAACTTCAAAGTCGGCACAGTTGTTGTAAGGGTCAATGCCCACAAGGTTTTGTATTCGTCCCTTGAACGGATGATACCCACATCCCACATCCAGTACTGCCCGCGGATTTTGACTGTTGATTTCTTCGGCTAATTGGAATCCAGTGTAATCATAATCGTTGGTTCTTGGCTTCCATATTTCACTGAAAAAACGCAAGATGTATCGCTCGCTTAAATCATCCACAATACTGCGTAGGGTGCCAACATAGTCACAGGGCAGACTCAGTTCTGATTCTACTGCATCTCGAAATTTGCGGTAGCGAGCAGGCGTCCAGGGTAGTGCATCCACTTGGGTAGTTTCGTCTATAACAATATTGGCGTATTTGGGTAAATTAAAGGCAATGTGCAAATTTTCTTTAATTAAGTTAAAAATTTTAGTATTCATTGATTTTTTCTTTGTTTGGATAAATAATTTTGCAGACTCTGCAAAATCTATTAAATATATTTAAGGAAATAAAATGGACGCAAAACAATTCGTTGCCAAAATTGTCGAAGACAATCAAGCATTATTCAAAGCCAGTCAAATCAATGTCAAGGCATATTTTGACAGTAAGCCAAGTCAAGACGAGCTAGTTGACCACTTTATCGGTCGTATGGTAAACGAGCGCATGAACATGGTTGAAATCAGCCAAGCCATCGCTACAATGCCTGCTGACGCAGATCCAGTGGAACTACAATTACTAACACAACAAGCTCACGATGAAGCAGTGCACTTCCGCTTAGTAAAAGAAGTTATTGAACATATCCAAGGTAGTCCCGTTGATGTTGAAGCAGCTATTGCTCGTGAAGCCGCTAAACCAACTGCTAAAGGCGCAGGGTTATTGGCCAAGTATGATGCCGAGCAAGACCCTATTGCATTGGCTGCTTATCAATTGGTTGCTGAAGGACGTGCTGAAGCCGTTTGGGATCAAATGGCCGAGTGCATTGAAGATGCATTTATCTCGGGTGCTTATGCCAAGATTGCTCGAGACGAAGGTTTCCATAGCAAGATTGGTGCTCGTGCTTTAGAGAAACTAGTAACAACTCCAGAAGCTCAAACTCGTGCAACTGCACTAGTAGAAGCTATGCGTCGAGACTTGTATGAAATTTCCTGCAAGAACACTGTAGCTGCACAAGCTGGTCGAGAACTAGTAGCCGACGCTTACGGATGGTAATTTGAAGATAGGACTCTCACAACGAGTCTTGTATCACAAAGGCAGAGCGTATGATTCAATTGAACATGGATGGTATTCATATTTACGAGAGCATACGCTTGTTTTTATACCCAATAGGCCTGATCAAGATTTTGAAAAATTAGCTAACTCAATTGATGCACTTATACTAACTGGTGGTGATGATAGTGCTGTTAGACGTACAACTGAATTAAAAATAGCAACAGAAATAATAAAACAACGTAAACCTTTACTTGGTGTATGCCACGGTTGCTTTTTACTAACTGAACAACTGGATGGTGTTATAGGAACTATAGATGGGCATGTGGATACCTTACACGAAGTAAATTACTTTGGTGAAAGAAAAATAGTAAACAGTTTTCACAATTTATATATCAATACGCCATATGACAAAGCAACCATACTGGCCACAGACAGTGATGGACATTGCGAAGCTTGGATTGATTGTAAATTGGCAATAGCCGGAGTTGTATGGCATCCGGAACGTATGCAGGTACCTTGGATACCTGAAGAAATAAATCAATTAATAGGACTATAAAATGAAAAGACTTTTAACAATATTGTTGCTGGTACCTGTACTAGCACTAGCATGGGAACCCACTAAGCCGGTTACGGTTATAATAGGAAACACACCCGGAGCCGGTAACGAAATAGCATTTCGTAAATTGGCAGAAATAGTACAACGAACCGATCCCAAGTTCACCTATGTTGTACAAAATCTTCCCGGGGCAGATAGCGTAGTGGCCACAAACCGATTCTTAACCGAACCTGCAGATGGCTACACAATCAATTTGCCTAGTCATATGAGCACTTATGTTACCAATGACATTTGGGAACGTAATGTTAAAAAGTTTCGCTACAATGATTTTGTGGATGTGTTGACCATTGGTAAAAGCCCGCTGGCCTTAGTGGCCAGTCCTCGAAGCGCAATCAACACTCCTGAAGAGTTTGCCAAATTGATACGTGTTACAACTGGCCCCATTAACGTGGCCGTAGGTGGTGGCGCTCACCGTACAGCATTTGAATATCTCATGATAAAAAGTCATGGCAATACTGACATGGTCAAGCCCATCAAGTTTAATGGCCCTGCGCCAGCAGTACAAAGCGTAGCACAATATGATGGCAAGGTGGGCACTGAATTTGGTATCATGCCTATAGCAGTGGCCAAGCCTTTAGTAGAAGCTGGCCGGGTAAAAATAATTGGATTTACTGGCACACGTCGGATGCCACAGTTTCCCGATGTGCCATTGCTTCGCGATGTAGCACCCGGCATCAATGTGTATGCTGCTTGGGCAATAGAACTACCACCAAATACACCACAAGATGTTGTTGACTGGTATCAACGAGCTTTTAGTACTGCAATACACAGTGAAGAATATCGAGAATGGTGTCTTGGTCAAGTGGTGTTTTACGAGGAAAGCGAACTTACTCCTGCAGGATTACGCCGACATATGGAAGAACTACGCAGAACATTCTTACCTGTACTAGAAAAACTAGATTTGTCAAAAGAATGAAATATATTTTTATGGCCGGTGCTCCAGGTTCAAAATGGAGTAGCGTTAGCAAGAACATTTACTTTAGTCCCGATATAGATCGTAGTGATTCAAGACCTGAATGGGAGTACTGGCACGATGCTCCCGGTGAAATGATGTTGATGCATATGGGTGCTTACTTTGATCCAGGCATGGAATGTGATTTGCCCGAAGCAGTGGACTTCCATGGCCGAGCCAGTTTAGAAGCAATATTT